>Ga0214921_10000148_pt1 | contig 133022 bp, 112 predicted proteins | sample LL1505_MetaG_FD_177992 | JGI IMG/M metagenome (GOLD analysis project Ga0214921, IMG submission 177992) | Freshwater microbial communities from Lake Lanier, Atlanta, Georgia, United States - LL-1505 | ecosystem: Environmental > Aquatic > Freshwater > Lake | place: USA: Georgia | collected... | reverse complement strand
CATCTTCAAATATCTCTCCACCCCAAACACCCCAAGGTTCTTGACGTGACAAAGCTCCTTCAAGACAACGTGCGCGCATCGGACAAGCAGTGCAAAGATCCTTAGCGGTCTCCAGCATTGCTTGTGATTCCGAGAAGAAGAGCTCAGGATCGACTCCGTGACATGGAAGTGAAAAACCCTCATCCTTCTTGTGCCCTGAATTCTCATTACGTGTTAACTCGTACACACCTACCTTTGTCTCTGCCCATCCTGGAACTAACAGTTCGTGAAATAAAACCGTCATTGCTCTCACCTTCCCTCATCTGATGTTGCGCGGCGCTTGCAATTTGCAAGTTCTCCGTTCCTGCTTTCTTGCTTTTCTGCTTTCTTGCTTTTCTGCTTTCTTGCTTTTCTGCTTTTCTGCTTTTCTGCTTTTCTGCTTTTCTGCACTTACTATTTCGATTTACCCTGTGCTCCTCCACTGACCTCTCTGTGAATCTCCCTAATCTCTAGCTCCGGTTTTCCTTGCCTTTCGCTCAAGGTTTTTCTCCCGGAAAAAGAAAAGAGGGCCTGAATCCTTTTGGATTCGAGGCCCCCTGGGGTTTTCACTGGTGCTTAGCCAATGAACTCCAGGGTGCCACTGAATCCAAAATGCTTTGGATTGCCGGTGGCGTATGAATATGAACGCGCGAAATCGTTCGTACGCCAATTGGCAGTACGAATCGGTGTTGATGTAAGCGCTAGCGCTACAGACACTGTCGACCTCTTTCGTTTCATCTTCAAGCTCTGCTTAAACGATTTCAAACCATTTCTGGGTCAAAATCAACTCAAACATAACTCCTTGGCTTTAGGGTAAAGCAGCGGGTATCGATCTAGCAACTCAATTAACTGCTTGACCCTTCGAACAGCAGAAAATCCCTTCAAAATTGCTCGCCATCTTGTGTGCGAGGGTGGAAGTATCGCCTTATGGAGGAAGGATGAGAATGGACCCAAAGCCCGATTGGTCTAAAAGCCAAGATGTCGATTGGAGTCGATTTAATCGACCAATCCCACCTTGGTTTACCGATGCCAAACTCGGAATTTTCATTCATTGGGGAGCTTATTCTGTTCCAGCTTTTGGCGAACCAATAGGTGAGTTGGGAACAATAGATTTCAAGACTTGGTTCAAACACAATCCTTACGCTGAATGGTATTTCAACACAATTCGAATCGAAGGATCTCCTGCATCCGCTTATCACGCCGAAAAATTTAATAACGCGCCATACGATGATTTTTTAGATCAGTGGCGAGCGGAAGATTTTGATCCAAATAAATGGGCAGAACTATTTTTATATGCTGGCGCCCAATATGTAGTTCCTACTTCAAAACACCATGATGGAATCGCACTCTGGGATGCACCCGGAACTGGTGATCGAAACACAGTTAAGCGCGGTCCAAAAAAAGATTTAATTGGTGCTATTGCCAACGCGGTTAAAAAATTGGGAATGCATTTTGGAGTTTATTATTCGGGTGGGCTTGATTGGGGAATTAGTACTCTTCCACCGCAAACCACCGAAGAAGAAGTAAGAACTTGGCGACCAAATGATCCGGCTTATGCGATGTATGCCTACCAACACTTTAAAGATTTAATTGATAAATACGAACCGGAGATTTTATTTAACGATATTGAGTGGCCAGAATCTGCAAAACGTGAAGGTAGTTATTCTCTAGTAGCACTTTTTGAGTATTTTTATAAGAAAATTCCGCAAGGCGTCGTAAATGATAGATGGGGTGACCACAGATCTGGCGGACAGACCGTTCACTCTGATTATCGGACAAGTGAATACAAATCCAGTTTAGGTGTGGAAGACTCTCCTGCTTGGGAGAATTGTCGTGGCATTGGATATTCATTTGGTTATAACGCAGTAGAAACTCAAGAGCATTACATTGAAGTTCCAGTGTTGTTGCGACATTTTGTTGACATAGTTTCAAGAGGTGGAAACTTCCTACTAAATGTAGGCCCAACTGCTAGTGGTAAAATTCCTGAAATTCAAGAAAAAGTCTTACTTGGCCTTGGCGATTGGATGAAAATAAATTCAGATGCTATCTATGCCACCCGCCCAGTAAAAGAAATGCCATCAAGTGAGACGCCTTGGGTTCGCTGGACTTCTAAGGGAAACAAAATTTTTGCTCATATTGACGAAGTTGGAACTGTGAATTTGCTGGATCCAAATAATTTACTTGCCTTGAGCGAAAAACAAGCAGGTTCAGCAAAGATTTTAGGGGCTGGGGAAATTTCAATCATAAAAAATGGGGATGTGCTTACTTTTAAAATTCCTAATTCAAATGTAGTTGGACCAACTGTAATTGAATTTACTAGGAGAAATTAACTCAATCTAAATACTGGTTCAAGCTTGTTAACTATTTGAGTGGCAAGCCAGCCAGAAACCTGGAAGGGGTACCAGTGAAGGAAAGGTAAATCTCATCCTTCGCTCGGGTTACACCGACATAAAACAATCTGCGCTCTTCCGCAACTGCGGCAACACCTGCCTCGTCACTTAATGTGCCGCTTATTGATTGGGAAATCGGAAGCACTCCCTCACGTAACGCAGGAAGAAATACGTAATCCCATTCCAAACCTTTAGCGGTGTGAAGAGATGTAATCGTTACACCGATTGCAAGTGGCTCAATCGCGTCTCTCTCGCGATTATCAAATTCATCTACAAAAGTTCGCAAATCTGCATCAGGTGCATCTTGAACTAAGTCATACGCTAATTCATAAAGCAGCAATCTTGGATCATCACCTTTTGCAGAACTTGGACTCCAACCAATTGAAGTTAAAACTTCAGAAATTGATGTAAACAATGGTTGATGATCTGAAATCTTTGACCCAACTTTTATTTGTTTCGCGTTCTCAACCGGCGAGACTTTTTTTCCTGATGAAGCAAGTGCTGCACCGCGTAATAATCTAATTGCCTCGCGAATTTCTGGAAGTGCAAAAAACGGACGCTTACCGGCAAGCACCACTGGAGTTCCAGCAAGTGTTAAAACTCTTTCAAACTCTTGTACTTGATCATTGCGCCTAAGCAAAATAGCAATGTCCCGCGGTCGAACTCCGGAACTAATTAAATCTGAGATCTGATGAGAAATCGTTTCAACCTCTTGCTGTTCATCTCGATACTCTGTTAATTGTGGAGCGCGATGTGCTTTTGCAGTGGCAGTTCTTGCCGCAGACAACTCACGATCTTCAATTGAATTAGCTAGGTGAATAATGTGTGGAGTTGATCGATAATTGTTTGTTAGTCGTAAAACTTTTGCTTCTCGATATTTTTGTGAAAATCCATTTAAATACTGAGCCGTTGAGCCTGCAAATGAATAAATATTTTGACTAGGGTCACCGACGACGCAAATTTCTTTTCGCTTTCCTAGCCAAAGATCCAAAACCCTTTGTTGCAACGATGAGACATCTTGATACTCATCGACTGTAAAGTATCGATATTGATCTCTAACTCGATCAACGATTGAAGTTCGCTCTTCTAGAATTGCTGATACAAATAACAAAATATCTTCAAAATCTACTAATCCTCTTGATTGTCTTCGTTGATCGTACAAAGCATAAATTCCCGCCATTGCATCAACTGTTAATCCGCTAGATAAAGTTCGTTCACTTGCCATTGAAATAAAATCATCATGATGAATCTGCTTGCCTTTAGCCCATTCGATTTCATCACTTAATTCCCTAATAAACGCTGGTTTTCCGCTCAATCCCTCTTCGCGAGCGATTTCGGAAAGAATTTCATACTTACTATTTAAAATTTTTGGTAATGGTCCGCCGATTGCTTCTTTCCAGAAAAAAGTTAGCTGGCGCCATGCAGCGCTATGGAAAGTGTGCGCTTGTACATTTGGTTGTCCTAAACCTCTCAATCTATTTCGCAATTGAGCCGCAGCTTTGGCAGTAAATGTCAGCGCAAGAACGCGATTAGGGTCCATCGCTCCACTCTCGATTGCATATGCAATTCGATGGGTAATTGCTCGAGTTTTTCCGGTACCTGCGCCAGCAATAATTGCCACTGGTCCGCGGATAGCAGTTGCTGCTTCTCTTTGTTGCGGATCGAGATTAATTAATAAGGATTCTGCTTGTAAATTTGACTTTTTTGACACTGAATCACCTGAACCTACAGAACCATTTGAACTACCTTCACCACTTTCACTTTCTAGCGCCACGCTTCCACACCTTCAAGAGGTTGTCCGTACCAAAGTTCAATCATTCTTCGCGCAATACTTATTCCTGGTGGAAGTAATAACTCACCAGATGCAATATCTGCAGTTATCTGTTCTCTTGTATACCAACGAATTCCTTCAATCTCTTCACCATCAGCTTCGGCATCTTCAGGATTATCTGTTACTGCTGTGAATGACAGCATGATCGATGCAGGGAATGGCCATGGTTGAGATCCTAAATATCTGATTTCACTAAGTGAGACACCTGCCTCTTCCGCAACTTCACGCTCCACGCAAGCTTCAAGAGATTCACCAGGCTCTAAAAATCCAGCAAATGTTGAAAATCTTTTTGCGGGCCAAATTTTCTGGCGACCTAACAAAATCCGATCTTCTCTATCTCTAACCAAAACAATTACTGCACTATCCGTTCTTGGATAGTGCTCTGCTTCGCATGCAGGACATTTACGAGTTGATCCACCAAAAATGGAAATAGTTGGTTCACCACACCTCGCGCAACGTGGATGGACATCATGCCAATTTGCAAGAGCCACAGCGTGCATGACTGCACCGATCTCAAGATCACCTAACAAAGTTCCGACATCTCGAAGTGAAACTAAGTTTTCAGTTCCTTCTGGGAATGGTGCATTAATTGCAAAAAATGGTTGACCGTTTGGAGCAAGTCCCAGAAAAAATCTTTCAGCTACTGATGCTGCAAACTCAGATGATTTAATCAGCGTGCTATTTGGGTCTAGATAAATCAACCCACTAGTTGTTGATGCAGATTTATTTTGACTTGGTTGCGTGGCCTGCTCTTCCTGGCCCGGGCCATCACTCCAAATAAATTTTCCTTGATTTACTTGAAATATTTTGGCATCAGCAAAAAGCTCATCCAAAGTTTGGTCCGAGGTGCGCAAATGGGCCGCACGATCAAGGAGTGAGCGTGCGAGTGCTAAATTCTGTAGTTCTGAGGCCATAAGTGGCGAGCCTATCTAATTCCCCCGTACGGTTCACAGATGAAGATCGGCTCCTGGAACCTCCTGCATGGGATGGCCATCCCACAAGGTGGGACATCGGCAGAAAGTTTGCTCAGAGCCGCTGGGATGATCGATCTGGATCTACTGGCTCTTCAAGAGGTCGACTTCTTTCAAGATCGCAGTAACACCATAGATCAAACCGCCTTGATCGCCCAAGGCATGGGCGCGCAATTTTATGATTTCACTCCAGCAATTTTTGGTACTCCAGGTGAAAAATGGGAAGCTGCTAATTTTATAAAATCAAACAGATTAGCGCACCAAAACCAGTCGAGTGAATTAAATGCTGCAGGTAAAAGAAATTTAGTAAATCAAAATAGCGCATATGGAATCTCATTTGTTTCTAAAGTCCCAATTAATGAAATTCGCTTACTGGAGTTAGGACAATCACCTCTTGGAATCCCTTTAGTAATTCCAAATGAGAGTAAAGGCAAAATGCGGCCAAGAGTCATTTACGTTTCTGATGAGCCACGAATTGCTCAAGCTGTAATTCTTGAAAATGGTGTCACTGTGATAAATACACATTTGTCATTTGTCCCGGGCTTCAATCTTCGGCAATTGCGCATGATAAAGAAATGGGCCAAGAGTTTGCCGGGCAAAAAGATTTTGATAGGTGACTTGAACTTACCTGGAAAAATTCCAGCAAAAGTTCTGGGATGGAATCAATTGATAGATGCAAAAACTTATCCATCATGGAAACCACGTATTCAATTTGACCATGCACTCTCAGCAGATTTCACTGCAAGTGAAATTGAGATATTACAAATTCCAACTCTTGGGATAAGCGATCATTTACCAATTGCTTTCGAGATCTTATAAAAATCATAACTTCAGATAAGTGATTTTAAAAGTTAAAGGATTGGTACTTGATTAATTAAATTTATTAATCCATCTCTATCAAGTAAATCAGCCGGCCTAATAGTTTCTTGCGAAGAGACATAATGAAATGCTGCACCTACATCTGATAATTTGCAATCGGCAATTTCCGCGTAAGCGAGTCGATACATTGCTAATTGAATTGCCGCCAATTCAAGTTCGCGTCCACTTTTAGCTGACCCAGTTTTCCAATCAACTACTTCAAAGCCACCTGTAGGAGTCGAATAAACAGCGTCCATTCTGCCTCGCAATAAAACTCCCGCGATGGTTCGCTCGAAAGGAACTTCCACGGCAATTGGTGAACGATCTCCCCATTCACTCGCTAACCATTTCTCTTTTAGTGAGGAGAGCACGCTCTCATCAAATGCACCTTCATCTGCACTTCCTGGTAATTCATCTTCATCCAAGAGCGCGATATCCCCAAATCGTTCCTCAAGCCAACTGTGGAATGCCGTTCCACGACGGGCTATCGGATCTGGTTTAAATGGAAGTGGTCTTCTGATTCGAGCAGCAAATTCCTTTTGATCTGTAGCGAGTGCAAGTAACGCTGAAACCGACAAACGCGGTGGAAGTTTAACTATTACTTCACTCTTATCTCGCTGCTGCTCTTGGAGCGCTAATTCAACACCACTCTTAAGTTCCAAAATTCTATAATCTAAATTTCTATTTTCCGAAATCATTGAAAAATCAGAATTATCATTTTGCATGGCACTAATTAGAGTTTCAAAATTTGTTCGACGCTTGCCAAGTGGGTCGACTGGCCATTGCGCACTCTTGGGATTTACCAAACCAGGATTTTCTGGATCAGTAGGTGGTACGTCAATTTCACCAGCGATTGCTCCGCCAGTTTTTACTACCTGATCAAAGACATCTTTATACAACGCACTTGGTGGAACAAAATTTTTTCCATTTCGCCACCACGAAGTTGTGCAAAAAAGATGGCTGCGGGCTCTGGTGACCGCTACATATGCCAGCCTTTGCTCTTCATCACCTTTTCGGTCGTTGCAATACAAGTGGTACTGCCCAAGTTCGTCGCGCACATCTGTTGTAGTAACGCATCTGTTTAACTCGAGCATTTTGAAACGATCTCGATCTAAACGCAACGGAAATGGAACAGTCCCTTCATCTTTAAGCCAATTCTCACCAGATTTATCTGATGGGAAAACACCTTCTGCTAATCCGGGCAAAACTACTAAATCCCATTCCCCACCTTTTGCTCCGTGAACTGTGAGAATTTGTACAACATCTTTTCTCACTTCAACTCCACCAGCGCGAAGACCGCCTTCTTCGCGGTCTGCCACATCGATCCACGCAAGGAATGAGTAGAGTGATCCACCTTGGCTATAAAAATTATTTGCTTCATCAATAAATCGATCCAGATAACGGCGATTGTGTTCAGTCAGCGCAACATCAACTGCTAGATGCAATTCGCGTTCAACCGCAACTATCAAATCTGGGATTGGTAAATGTACTTTTTTACGCAACCGTTGAATTTGTTTTGCCAGTGATACTAAACGCGTGTAGCCGATATCAGAAAAACTGTCACGAATACCGGAATTGTTATTGCTCGCATCGTTTAGTTCATCAAGAGCTTCTACGATCGAGGAGCGGGTCAATTCATCACTTTCGATATCCGACCCATTCAGTACGCGCTCGACCAGATTTCGACCAGGTTCACGTTCAGTTGCCCTCCTACGCGCAAACTTTCCTAAAGCAGCAATATCAGCCGGGCCAATCCTCCAGTAGCCATTGTTAAGCAACCGCATAAGGGCAGTTCCGGCATCAGGCAATGCAATAACTCGCAACATGGCATGAATCTCGGCTACTTCTGGAATGTGAATCAAGCCGTCAATTCCAACAACTTCCACTGGGATTTCACGAGCGCGAAGTGCGCTTTCAATTTCAGAGATCTGCGAGCGATTGCGGACCAGAATTGCGGTTGATTCAACGAAACGAAAAAGTGGATCTTTTTTCTTTTTTTCAATTAATTCTGGAAGTTTACCGCGAGCTTCTTTACTCCAGAAAAGTTCAAGATGATTAGCAATAGCTTCAGCTTCAATTTCCACGCTTGCATAAATCCCACAACTTAACTCACCAGGGGCTGCTGTTGGTTTTGGACCGAGTTTAGAAATTTTAGAACTTGACTCGCCAAATGAATTAATTGGATTTCGTAAAGTTTCTGAGACAGTATTTGCAAGATCTAAAATTCCATGGTCATTCCGCCAACTGATTAGCAATGTATAAGTTTCGGATAACTTTCCATCCCTAGTTCTAAAATCTGCTGGGAACGCAGCGATCGTGTCACTGCTAGCACCACGCCATGCATAAATTGCTTGACATGGATCACCGACAGCCGTAATTGGATGGCCGTCTCCAAATAGTGATTGCATCAATCGCAACTGTGAGGCTGATGTATCTTGATACTCATCAAGAAGAACAACTTGATATTTTTCTCGCTCAATTGCACCTACATCAGGAAATTTCGCAGCAATGTCGGCAGCCAAACTCATCTGGTCATCAAAAGTCAGTTCAGATCTTCTGGCTCGTTCATTTATAACTCGCTCTACGATCGGAAGTAATTGCAACCGCGCTTTTTGGGCTGTGATAACTGGTGCAACATCTGCATAAAACGGCGCAAATTTATTTCTAGAAACTGGTTCAACATTTAAAACTTCAGTAAGGAACTGTTCGGTAAAATCTGTAATTCTAGAAATATCTACTTCATGTTCTTTGATCTGTGAAACTAATTTCAAAACATCTTTAATCACTGTACTTAAAGAACTTTCTACATCTGACATATCTCCGTCGTAATTTCGAACAATCTTTTCTACTTGCTGCCAAGCTGCTGCCTCACCCAACATTGATTCAGGTGGTTCAATCCCTAATCGTAAGGAATGCGATGCTGCGATTTTGTTTGCATAAGAGTGATACGTGGAAATACTAGGTTCACCAGTAAAAATCCGGACTTTTTCATTAACGCCTAACTTTGCGCGATATTCAGGCGAGCGCTCAAGTACCCGCAAACTATTACGCACTTTTACTGCTAAATCATTTGCAGATTTGCGCGTAAAAGTTAATCCTAAAATTTTGTCTGGCTCTACCAAGCCATTAGCAATCAAGTAAATAACTCGCGTGCTCATCGTCTCGGTTTTTCCAGATCCAGCTCCTGCAATTACAACTGCTGGTCGATCGTGTGGAGATGAAATGATGGTTGCTTGCTCGGGAGTAGGTCGGTACTGACCAAGGATCGCGGCAATCTCTTCCGGTGAGAATTTCACATCGTCGTTCATGGAGGTTTGGTTCATAGGAATTTTGCTCATGAGAATAAGGACCGCCCCTCATTCTTAATTGGGCATGATGCAATTACGCCACAAGTGCGACAAAGTGTGTTTTCGGTAGCTATAAATTTTGCCGCTGCCATCAACTCGCTATCACGCAATATTTCTCCGCGCACATTTTCAACATTGATTGGTGCTTGTTTTCGATCGGTGCCCTTTTTGCCATCTGCCGCAAAATAAAGTAATGCCCCGCCCGGAGTTTTATTCTCTGGAAAGTTTTTAAAACCACCTTCTGCTACTGCAAGTTGATACGCGGCTAACTGGGCATGTTCTTGACCATCAGCTACAGAGACAACATTTTTAGCAGTTTTCAAATCAACAATAATTAAGGATCCATCAACTGCTAACTCAAGGCGATCAACACTTCCCTTAATTATCGCTCTACCTAATGTAAATGAGAAATTCTCTTCAACAGCCAACAACTGAGTTGGTCTTTGCTGGTGCCAATTTGTAAATTTGACCAACATATCTACAGCGCGATCTCGTTCCTTACTTTCACTCCAGCCTTCACCTAACTCCAACTTGGTCCATAAAGTTTTTAATTCGCTAGTTAATTCATTAACAGTGGCTCCATTTATTACTCGCGAAGCTAACTCATGGAATGCACTTCCTAGTAATTGTGCATTTGAATCACCGTCACGACCACCATGACTCTCAAGCACCCATTTCAACGAGCATTTACGTAGCGTTTCCAATGAACTTGGTGAAATTTTCAGAGGCTCTCCATCTGCGACCAATGGGGCATCTGTAGAAAGTGGAAGTGCGCCATACCATCGCTGTGGGTTGGCCGCTGAAATCCCAGCTATATCAAGGGTTTTTAACAATGTGACAGCAGCCGCAAAATCTTCTTTGCTGGTATTGGAATCTTCTGCAATTCTTCTTAACTTTGCCACAAGTAAAGCAGGAGGCAAATATGTTGGAAGTTTTAACTCTGGTGCACCTGCTGGGTACAGAAAATCTTCAACTTCGGCAAAAAACTGTGAAGGTTGTTCATCGCCACCGGTAGTTGAAGTTAACAACAAATATCTGCGTGCTCTGGTAAGTGCGTTATAAAACAATCGACGTTCATCATCTAGCAAAGCAGATGCTGCTCCTAGTATATGTTCGCTCTCACTTCTTGCATCAGCCACTTCTCGTCTGGCTATTTCAGCAAGTCGCTCACTCCCTAATAGTGAACCGCGAGCTTTGAGGTTTGGCCACCGGCCTTCCTCAATCCCCGCTACCGCAACCACATCCCATTCACGCCCTTTTGCAGAATGCGCTGTGAGAATTTCAACTACTCCGTTGCGAGCCGCTCGAGTTGCGATGGTGTCTGCCTCAATAACTTCGCTTTCGATCTGCTTGATAAATGCACCGGCGCTGGCTCCTGGATATCGATCTGCATGTCTGGCCGCAGCTTCAAAAAGTGAGAGCACCGCATCTAAATTGCTATCGGCGCTACTGTCGCCATCGATTGCCGCACTTTGCCAAACCTGAGAAATTTTCCTTCCATCATCTGCAATTGCGTTATCCCATATCTCCCACAACACATTTTCACTTTGTGCTGCTTTTCGATTTGCGGCTTTAATGGATACCGCGATCAAATCAGAAATTCGTTTAGCTGCTGCAAATTCATTCCAATCAAAATCTGCCATTGGGGTAAGCAATAAGTCGCGTAGTATTTCATGAGTATTTTGTTGGGTTTCACCAACATCATTACTGTCAATATCGCGCATCTTTAACAAGGTATAACGCATTCTCCGCAAAGTGAGTGGGTCACCCCCTGCAAATGGCGATAGCAAAAGAGATTCAACATTTTCTGGAGTTAATATCTCGCGGCGCCGTTCATCAGAGTGAGCTAGGCCAACTCTTGCAATCAAAATCATTGGTGAGATCGCACTTTGCAAAATCAACGGTATTGAATTCGAATCTTGGGCTACGGGGATCCCTAAAGAACCCAAAGTTCTTCGCAACGTTGCTGTTCTTGCACCAGGTGAGCGCAGGATTATCGCCATTTTGTTATAAGGAATTCCTTCTCCCAAATGCAGCGAATGAAAATGATGCGCAATAAAACGGGCCTCTTCATGTGCCGTCTCTAAACGCGCCGTTAAAATCTGACCGTTCTCCTGCTTATCTGCTTTGCCTTCTGTGCCTTCTGTGCCTTCTGTGCCTTCTGTGCTTTCTGTGCTTTCTGTGCCTTTTGCGACTTCTGTACTTAGCGCAACTTCCTTGTTATTTTCAGAAGCACAGAGTCGCTCGCGGTGATTGATGATTCTGGAATATCTAAAACTTTTAGCAATTGAAACTGTTAAATTATTTAACTCCAAAGATGAACGGTAATTTTTGAGCAAATAGATAGTTTTCGCCGGATTACCGTTGGAATCTGCAAATGAATCAGCAGCACGCGAAACTCCCTCGGGATCTGCTCCCCTGAATCGTCCAACAGCTGAATCTGGATCTGCAAATAATGTTAACTCTTGTGTCGAAATTAATTTGATTAACGCTCGATGTGCTGGATCGCTTTCCTGATATTCATCAACCAAAATTGCTTTGTATTTATCACGCAACTCTTGATGCAGCTGTTCATCTCTACCAATCAGATTAATCGCATTGATAATCAACTCGCTTGGATCTAATTTGTAATCTTCATCAATAGTTCGACTTTGCGTATATTCCAAATAGAATTTGCTTGCCGATAACCACAATGGGAAATTCTCACGTGTGCTTAATTGTGCTAACTGATCAGTAGTTATTCCGCGCTCTGTAGCGCGCATAATCAAATCTCGCATTTCGCGCGCAAAGGCAGCAGTCTTGACCGCAGCCAACAACTCCTCTGGCCAATCAGCTGAATTTGAAATTGCAGATGGGCCTAATAACTCTCTGATATAAAAATCTTGTTCTGCACCTGATAAAAGTGTTGGTGGTTTTTTTCCATTTTGCGCTGCGTGTGCCCTTAGTAATCCATACGCAAATGCTGGAATTGTTTTAACAATTGCGCCATTTATACTTTTGGGAATTTGAGAAACTATTGCGTCATTTAATTCAGTCGCTCTTTCCCGATCAAAAGTCAGTAATAAAATTTGATTTGGATCAATGCCTTCTTCAATATAAGACAAGGCCCGCTCAACCATTAATGCACTTTTACCAGTTCCGGGGCCACCTATAACAAGCAGTGGTGTGCCGCGATGAGTGACTACAGATTTTTGCTCATCTGATAATTCCAACCGCTGACCCAGGTTGATACCCGGTTCGCGAATTAGTTTTAAATTGGCCACTGGCTTATTCAAGCCGAGCCACCTGACAGTGGTGGCCATAGGCGCGTTTTAGTGCCACGCCTATCCAGAACTATCTTCGGAATCAGTGAAAATCAAGCGTGAACCGGCGACCAGAGCTATTGGAATAGCCCCGATCCATCGATTCGCCTCTAACTCAAATATTATTGAGTGCTTAAGCCTTAATCCCGCTTCTTAGCGCGAGCAGTAAGTCGGCCTCGCTCATTTTGATCAAAGATAACTTTGCGGATTCGAACTGTTGCTGGCGTAACTTCTACGCACTCATCTTCACGGCAAAATTCAAGAGCTTGTTCAAGATTTAAATGCTTAGGTGGAACTAGACGTTCTGCATCGTCAGAACCAGATGCACGCATGTTTGTTAACTTCTTTTCACGAACTGCGTTGACATCCATATCTTCATTTCGTGCATTCTCGCCAACAATCATTCCTTCATAAACTTCAGAACCTGGCTCAACAAATATTGTTCCACGCTCTTGCAATGATGAAAGTGCATAAGATGTAACCATTCCGCGTCGGTCAGCAACTAATGAACCAGTTGGACGTGTACGAATTTCGCCTTGCCATGGTTCGTAACCATCAAAGACATGGTGCAAAAGTCCGGTACCGCGAGTTTCAGTTAAGAACTCAGTACGGAAACCAATTAATCCACGTGATGGGACTGAGAAATCAAGACGAATCCATCCAGTTCCGTGATTTGTCATCTGCTCCATGCGGCCTTTTCGGCTAGCCATTAATTGAGTGATCACACCGAGGAACTCTTCAGGAACATCAATTGTTAAACGTTCCATTGGTTCGTGCAATTTTCCATCAATTGTTTTGGTAACAACTTGTGGCTTACCTACTGTTAATTCAAAACCTTCACGTCGCATAATTTCAACCAACACTGCAAGCTGTAATTCACCACGACCTTGAACTTCCCAAGCATCTGGACGCTCTGTTGGAAGCAATCGCAACGAAACATTTCCAATTAACTCTGCATCAAGTCTGTTTTTTACCAAACGAGCAGTTAGCTTCTTACCGCTTTGTCCAGCAAGTGGTGAAATATTGATTCCGATAGTCATCGAAATACTTGGCTCATCTACAGTAATTAATGGAAGTGCAATTGGATGTTCTGGATCAGTTAAAGATTCGCCAATTGTAATTGTTTCAAAACCGGCCACAGCAATAATGTCGCCAGGACCAGCTTTCTCAACAGGTACTCGATCTAAACCATTGTTCATTAGCAATTCGACAACTTTTGCGCGTTCAACACTTCCATCAACTTTAATCCAAGCAACTTGCTGACCTTTATTGATTTCGCCTTGGTGAATGCGACAAATTGCTAAACGACCCAAGTATGGAGATGCATCAAGGTTTGTAACTTGTGCCTGAAGTGGCGCACCTTCGTTATAACTTGGCGCAGGAATCGATGCGTAAATTGTTTCAAACAATGCATCCAAGTTTTCGTCCTCCGGCATGGTGCCATTTTCTGGGCGTGCAGTTCCAGCGCGACCAGCTTTTGCACATGCATAAATAATTGGGAAATCAATCTGCTTCTCAGTTGCATCAAGATCTAAGAAGAGTTCATAAGTTTCATCTACAACTTCGGCAATACGTGCATCTGGACGATCTACCTTGTTAATCACCAAAATAACTGGAAGATTTTTTGAAAGTGCTTTACGAAGTACGAAACGAGTTTGTGGCAGTGGGCCTTCAGATGCATCTACAAGAAGTAGAACTCCGTTAACCATTTCAAGACCGCGCTCTACTTCGCCACCAAAATCTGCGTGGCCTGGAGTATCAATAATGTTGATTGTGCGATCACCACGTTTGATTGCAGTGTTTTTCGCTAGAATGGTGATTCCCTTTTCGCGCTCTAGGTCCATCGAGTCCATGACTCGGTCATCACCCTCGGTCTGCTCCTTGTATGAAGCAAAAGCACCGGATTGCCAAAGCATCGCGTCAACGAGCGTGGTCTTTCCATGATCGACGTGGGCGATGATGGCGATATTACGTAAGTCGTCGCGTAACTTCACAGGTCTGCTCGTTTCTCTTCTCGGTTGATATACCTAGTTATGTCTAGATATATAAATTGGTGTTAAACGTTAAATCTAAACTCGACGACATCGCCGTCGGCCATTACATACTCTTTACCTTCCATCCGAACTTTGCCGCGTGAGCGTGCTTCGGCCATAGTTCCTGCGGAAATTAAATCAGTAAAAGAGACGATTTCGGCCTTAATAAAGCCTTTTTGGAAGTCGGTATGAATCACGCCAGCAGCAATTGGAGCAGTATCACCTTTGTGAATTGTCCATGCTCTGGCTTCTTTTGGCCCTGCGGTTAAATATGTCTGCAATCCAAGAGTTTCAAATCCAACACGGGCAAGTGTTGCTAAACCAGGCTCTTCCATTCCGATGCTTTGCAAAAGTTCGAGTGCATCTGCTTCATCTAATTCAGCCAACTCTGCTTCGGTTTTCGCATCTAAGAAAATTGCTTCACTTGGTGCGATCATTGCTTGCAATTTTTTCTTTAACTCTGCATCACCAAGTTCTGCAGCATCGACATTGAATACATAAAGAAATGGTTTGGCAGTTAATAACTGCAATGGGCGCAATGCTTCTTGATCTAAATTGCTGGCTGATATTAATTTTCCAGCACCTAGAAGATCTTGCGCTTTTTTTGCTTCTTCTAATTCAACAATTTTTTCTTTTTGTAAACGAACTTCTTTCTCTAATCTTGGAATTGCTTTCTCAAGAGTTTGTAAATCGGCGAGCGCAAGTTCGGTGTTGATAGTTTCGATATCTGAAACTGGATCAACTCGACCATCTACGTGTACAACATCTCCATCGCTGAAAACTCGAACAACTTGGCAGATCGCATCTGCTTCGCGGATGTTGGCAAGAAACTTATTGCCAAGCCCGGCTCCTTCTGAAGCGCCTTTTACAATTCCAGCGATATCAACAAATGAGACAGCTGCTGGAATTAATTTCTCAGAGCCGAAAACTGTGGCCAACTGCGCCAAACGCGCATCTGGAACGCCAACTACCCCGACATTGGGTTCGATTGTGGCGAACGGGTAATTCGCCGCCAAGACCTGATTTTTGGTGAGCGCATTAAAAAGGGTCGACTTACCCACATTTGGCAGACCGACGATTCCGATAGATAGGCTCACGAGGAGTAGAGCCTACGGGGCTTTGTCACCCCTTCCTGCCACGATGTGCTCATGGAGCTTTGGATATCGCTGATCGCCCTTCTCGTTGGGCTGGCCTTGGGCTGTGCCCTGGGGTATTTATTAGCCCAGCGCCGACAAGGCTCTGGAAGTGCGGGCGCCCTAACCCCGGCCGAAGCCAGTGCATTAAATGGTCAGATTGAACTTTTGCAATCCCAAAATAAACAGTTACAAAGCGAAGGCGAGCGGGCAATCCGTTTAGATGAATCATTGAAGGCCGTGAATGCGCAAATGCAGGTGCTCTCCACCCAAGCCCAAGATCTGCAATTGAATGTCACTAAATCAAATAGTGCGATGTTTGAGCAGATTGAAAATATGGGTAAACAAAATGATTCACTTGTACGCGAAACTGCAAAATTAGCTGGAGCATTAAGTAAATCGCAAACCCGTGGGCAATATGGTGAAGCCCAACTTGAAATGTTATTAGAAGGTGCTGATTTAAAGGAAGGCATTCACTTCGAGCGTCAATCCTATAAAAATACTGGTGGCGAGATCACAAGACCTGATGTGAAGATCTTGATGCCTGGCGGTACTGAAATATTTGTTGACTCAAAATTTCCATTTGAAAGATTTTATGAAGGTTCGATAACTGAAGATTTAGTTGAGCGCGCTCGATTGATGAAAGCCCATACTGAAGATTTGGTCGGCCATATCAACGCACTTGCAAAACGGGAGTATCAAGAAGGTGGCACTTCCCCAAACTTTGTAGTGCTCTTTGTTCCTTTTGAATCCATTCTTTCTGAAGCTTTGCAAGCAGATGAGTTGTTGTTGCAAAAAGCATTTGCAAAAAATGTTGTAATTGCTACACCAACAACCATGCTGGCCTTACTTCGCACGATCCGTTATGGATACGATCGCCAAGATCTTGCGCAAAATGCGGAAGAGATTCGCGAATTGGCTGGAAAGTTGTTAAAGCGAATTGGCAAAGTCCATGAAAAAATTGAAGTGCTTGGAGAACGTATCAAATCAAGTGAACGAGCATTTAATGATTTAGTCGCAACTTCTGAAAATCACTTGATGGTTCCAGCTCGAAAGATGATTAAATTGGGAGCGCCTTCAACAAGGTCCATCGGTGAAATTGTGGATATTGATAGTGAAGTTCGACAGATCAAAAGTAGTGCTGCGCTCGAGAGTTCAGTAATGAATGAGCTAGATTTCGAAAATGAAAGTAGTGATGCAGAATGAAAATTAACCTTCCCAAAAATTTACACTTACCCAAAGTGCAAGGGCTAGAGAATTTACCCAAAGTGCAAGGCCGAGGTTTAACGACTCCTGGGATCATTGCCATGCAAATCTTATTTCTCTTTTTTGTCTCTACTCTAGAAATTTTCTTTGGTGACGAACCTGCAATTTTTACTGGATTAACCCTTTGGTTCCTGCTTTACGCAGCAATTAGCATCGGCCGAAAAGGAACTTTGTTTACCGCAATTGTTTGGTTGCCGATCACGCTAACTTCCACATTGATTTTTACTTTGGCAACAGTCGGCGGAAAAGGGATCGCACCAACCAAGTTAGGTATTGCATTAGTTTCTTCTCTTGCCCGATTAGCACCATATTTAGTAGTAGTAACAATTATTGGTTGGGCTATTTACTACTTTAAAGAAATTAAGCCTGGGCAGCGCGCAGATCTTTCCTAAGTTCGACAGGCAAGGAAAAGAGCAAGTGTTCCTCCATTTTGGTAATAACTTCAACATCGCCAAAACCACGTTTTTTCAACTCTACTAATAAATCTTCTACCAATATCTCAGGAACGGATGCACCACTTGTTACGCCAACAGTTGTTACACCCTCAAACCATTCATCTTTAACCTGCGACGCATAATCGATCAGGTATGACGCCTGTGATCCTGATTCTAATGCGACCTCGACTAGGCGAACTGAGTTTGAGGAATTTGTTGAACCTACAACTATTAATAAATCGCATTTCTCGGCTATCTCTTTTACCGCCAACTGTCGGTTTTGGGTTGCATAGCAAATGTCATCACTTGGAGGAGATTGCAACAATGGAAAACGTTTTTTAAGCGCATCAACAGTTTGCATTGTTTCATCAACGCTTAAAGTGGTTTGTGAAAGCCAAATCAATTTACTTTCATCTTTAACAACCACATTTTCAACGTCATCCAAGCCATCAATCAAAAGTACATTGTCTGGAGCTTCGCCGGCTGTTCCTTCAACTTCTTCATGACCTTCATGACCAATTAAGAGAATTTGGTAATCCTCAGATGCAAATCGGCGCACTTCATGATGAACTTTGGTAACTAGCGGACAAGTTGCATCAATAGTTTTCAGTGACCTTGCTGCTGCTTGTTCATGTACGGCCGGTGAAACGCCATGCGCTGAAAAAATTACAGTTGCACCCTCAGGTACTTCATCGGTTTCATCAACGAAGATCGCGCCTCGCGCTTCAAGTGTCTGGACTACATGGATGTTATGAACGATCTGCTTACGCACATAAACAGGTGCGCCATAAAGATCAATCGCTTTGGTTACTGTGACGACTGCTCGATCAACGCCCGCACAATATCCACGCGGGGCGGCAAGAAGCACTTTTTTGCTCGCGACTGATTGGACTGTGTCCATTAGCTGACCCATCTTCCAATCATATTGTGAGCGCGCCCAGATACGCTTATCGAGTGAGCGACGAGCAATTCGACCGGGGTGATGACGTATCCCAATCCGCTGACCTCAACGTGCTAACCGTACGAGAAGTCTCGCAACAAATCGGTGATTACTTAGGTCGCCTTGGATCTGTCTGGGTCGAAGGCGAAGTGGCTGAAGTAACTTTGCGCCCAGGGTCGTCGATGGCATTTATTAGGTTGAAAGACACGAGTGCCGATATTTCCCTACAAGTAACTTGCCACAGATCACTTCTTGAAAATGGCGAACCACTGCCACCAAACGCAAGGATTGTCGCTTACGCAAAAGTTAATTGGTATGCGGTGCGCGGAACTCTTTCACTAATGGCCCGTGAAATTCGACAAGTTGGAATTGGTGAATTACTTGCCCGCTTAGAAGCACTTAAAACATTGCTGGCAAGTGAAGGATTGTTCGCATTAGATCGAAAAAAAGAGTTACCGTTTTTGCCCCGTAAGATCGGATTAATTTGTGGACGAGCAAGTGCTGCGGAAAAAGATGTAGTTGAAAATGTTTTGCGTAGATGGCCTGGTATGGCATTTGAAGTTAAGGAAGTGGCGGTCCAAGGAAGTCAGGCTGTTGTTGAAGTTTCACAAGCGCTAAAAGAGTTAGCTAAAGATAACGAAGTTGATGTCATCATCATCACAAGGGGTGGAGGATCTTTCGAAGATCTGCTCCCCTTTTCAGATGAATCATTAATCAGATTAGTTGCAACTATTAAAACCCCAATAGTTAGTGCCATTGGGCATGAACAAGATTGTCCATTGTTGGATCTGGTGGCAGATTTCCGAGCATCAACTCCTACTGATGCTGCTAAAAGAGTTGTGCCTAGCATTGATGAAGAAGTTGAACGCACTCATTTGCTAACCCAAAGATTAAACAAGCGCATCAATTCATTAATTGATTTAGAGATTCAAAAGATTTCAGCCCTTACTTCACGGCCAGTTTTGAAAGATCCCCAAGTATTGATTACTTCGAGGGCTGAAGTCACCATTCAATTGTTAAATCGCTCTCGAAAATCTTTTAAGGCAATTTTGCAAGAGGCCCGAACTGAACTTAAAGAGGTGCGCGCTAGAGTTCGCTCCCTATCGCCGCAATCAACTCTTGATCGAGGTTATGCAGTTGTTCAAAAGAGGAATGGGGATTTGGTACGCAATCCGCGTGATGTGAAAGTTGGTGAGTTGGTACAACTTCGTTTAGCAAAAGGCGAAGTTGGAGCACAAATAACAGGTGAAGTTCCAACTAAAGCGGTAATTCAAAAACAGAAAGAGAAAGGGAAGTAATGGCGGAGAAGAAAGTTGCAAAAGAGTTAAATTATGAGGCTGCTCGAGACGAACTTGCGAAGGTCGTTGCCGAACTTGAAGCTGGTGGCACCTCACTAGAAGAATCACTGGCTTTATGGGAACGTGGCGAACAGCTAGCGAAAATCTGTAACACTTGGCTCGAAACAGCCAAAAAAAGATTAGATGAGGCGAGTAATTAGCAGCAGGTGAGGCTACAAAAAAGAGCGTATTCTTGAGCACATGGCTCCAGAATTTAACTACTCAGACTTACTGCCAATTGGGCCAGATGAAACGCAATACCGCTTTCTAGGTAAAGAGGGCGTTGAAGTTGTTGAAGCTGCAGGCCGCACCTTTATTACAGTTTCGGCAGAGGCGATTACAAAACTCACCGAAGAAGCTATTCACGACATAAACCATTATTTGCGTCCGGCTCACTTGCAACAACTTCGAAATATTATTGATGATAAAGATGCATCCGCTAATGATCGATTTGTTGCGCTAGATCTGTTAAAAAATGCAAATATCTCTGCCGGCGGAATCTTGCCAATGTGCCAAGACACCGGAACAGCTCTTGTCATGGGAAAGAAGGGGCAACACGTATTAACAACTGAACGGGATGAGATTTCAATCTCTCGCGGAGTATTCAATGCATATACAAAATTGAATTTGCGTTATTCACAAATGGCGCCTGTAACGGTGTGGGAAGAGAAAAATACTGGCTCAAATTTACCCGCCCAGATTGAAATTGGCGCAGATACATTGCACCCTGATGAGTACCAACTCCTTTTCATTGCAAAAGGTGGAGGAAGTGCTAACAAAACATTTTTATATCAGGAGACTAAGGCGATTCTAAATCCAACATCATTTATGAGTTGGCTAGAAGATAAATTAGTTTCTCTCGGAACCTCGGCTTGTCCTCCGTACCATTTAGCAATTGTTATTGGTGGAACAAGTGCTGAGCACACTGTGAAGACTGCAAAATTGGCAAGTACAAAATATTTAGATTCACTTCCGTTGCAAGGCGATGCAAAAACTGGACATGCCTTTAGAGATATTGAATTAGAAGCTCAAGTTTTAGATCTCACAACCAGAATTGGTATTGGTGCCCAATTCGGAGGTAAGTACTTCTGCCACGATGTCAGAGTCTTACGTTTGCCTCGTCACGGTGCGTCGCTTCCAATTGCAATCGCTGTTTCCTGTTCTGCAGATCGCCAAGCGTTGGCAAAAATCACCAAAGAAGGTATTTTTATTGAGAAATTAGAACGCGATCCAGCCAGGTTTTTACCAGAAACTACTGACCAACATCTTGATGATGATGTAGTAAAAATCAATCTAGATCGTCCGATGAAAGAAGTACTTGCTGAACTTTCAAAATATCCAGTAAAAACTCGACTTTCGTTAACTGGAACTCTGGTAGTCGCAAGAGATTTGGCGCATGCGAAATTAAAAGCTTTGCTCGATGACGGCAAACCACTTCCTGATTACATGCTCAATAATGCGGTCTATTACGCAGGCCCGGCGAAGACTCCTGAGGGTTTTGCATCAGGCTCTTTTGGTCCAACCACTGCAGGTCGCATGGATTCATATGTTTCTCAATTCCAAGCAGCTGGTGGATCCATGATTATGTTGGCAAAAGGCAACAGATCATCTGCTGTCACAAATGCTTGCAAAACTTATGGTGGATTTTATTTGGGATCTATTGGTGGTCCGGCTGCAAGATTAGCCCAAGATTGCATTAAGAAAGTTGAAGTTCTTGATTATGAAGAGTTAGGCATGGAAGCTATTTGGAAAATTGAGATTGCAGATTTTCCGGCATTTATTGTTGTTGATGATAAAGGAAATGATTTCTTCGCAGAACGACAAACTACTGTTGCAATTGGGAAACGTCCCGAATAAACCCAAATTAATAAATTAAAAGAGTTTGTTTCTTAGTACATATTTATGCGATAAAAAGTACTCAAAGCTTTACAAGGTGTTTGGTAACGGACCTTTATGTATTTCAATCCCCAAGTCATTTGAGTAATTGGATTGGTGCGCCAATCTGATCCGATCGATTCGTACTTTGTTGCCGGATATGCCTGCGGAATTCCGTGCGCTCCAGTGACCTTGTTGCGTGAGCGGTAATTCCATCTACTTTCTTTGGTCCAAAGTTTGTTAAGGCAGGTGTACTGCGTGGCTCCCCAGCCATATTTAGCTTTAGCCATCGCTTTGCCCACCGTTCGAGCGCCCTTAGGGGTTTTGGCCTTCTCAACCAATTTCAAGGTGTTGATCGCCCCAGCGATAGTGGAGGGTGTGACCCGACTGGAGGTGGCAACCTTGGTGGAGATCCATACGGTTGGCGTCGATAGCGCTTCTGCCGCAACCGGAGTCGAGTCAGCCGGAGTGGTTGATCCAATCGATCCAGATTGGTCGGGCGAAGTATTGGAAACTGCTGGCTGGGCTGGCTGGGCTGGCTGACCTGATTGGCTGGTCTGTTCTGCTTCCACATTTAAATTTGCAGGTCCAGGGATTGCAGAAGTTGAAGATGCATTAGTTAGAAGTTGCGTAGGTGAACTTTCATCACCAATAGCCGGAGCGCTAAGTAGCAGGGTTGGCAAAAGTGCGAAAACTAATCCGCGAACGACATTGCTTCGCATCATGCACACCCTCCTAATCCTTTTTACCTTTTTGCTTTTCCGTTTTGGTTCTTGATATCCGACCTTCGCCGGACATCGCCCCCGTCTAGCCGCCAATTTTCATGGCAATTTGGTGGGGGGAAGGCTCTACCATCCCAAACTGCGCCCCTTGGCGGTCAAATCTAAATGGCCTTTTTTCTCTGTGAGTTTCCCAAAAATTAACCTGTGGAAAAGTGTTTATGCAGGTCAGAGCCTTTTCACTAAAAATATGAGAGATAGCCGACATTCCTGAACTCCCCAGTAATTCGATATTACGTGAGGACCGGAGGAGGTCTACATTTGAGACAACTTCCTTGAAGGAGGGCTGATTAATTTGGAAATTATCTTTCATCTTCGAAAAGCTACGATCGCCGCAGATTTTAAAAAGATTGCCACTGAAAAAATCAACTCGTTGCAGCGACTGCATGTAAAAGTCGATCGAATTGAAGTCGAAGTAATCCATGAAGGGAATCCAAGCCAAGGCAAGCGCTCGCACACCGTCATCATCACCTCGCATGGCGCCGGTCCGTTACTCCGTGCCGAAGCCGCCGCCTTCAATGATCTAGCCGCTTTTGATGAGGCGATCCGCAAGGTCGAATTGCAGCTCCGGAAAAGGCATGAGCGGGCGGCCGACCATAAGCGAGAGAGTGTGCGGCTCATCCCAGTCGACCCCGATCTGCTGTAGGCCAACCGAACTCGACCAACCGCCGGTTACGCTTTGCCCATGAGTCACGCTCACCGGCCAACTTCTTAACTTATTTAGTGCGATAACCAGCTGGGCATTTTGGTGCAGTGCCAGAAACCTTGCGTGTTAATTTACCTTTAGTGCAGGTAATTGTTTTTACAACTTTTTTAACATCTTTTTTAGCAACTGCCTGCTTAGCTGGGGCAGCAACACTTGTAGTCACCGCCGCAGGTTCAATTACTTTCTCTTGAGTTAACTTAACTTGAATTGTTGGTTGCGAGTATTGAAAACCATTAGCAGATAACTTGATAAACCCATTGCTTTCATTTAAAACACTTGTTTCAACCGTTGTCTTCTCTGATGTACTTACAACAGATATTGAGGCTTTAAGCGGTGCTTTAGAAAAACCGTACATACATCGAGCTACTTGTGAATTCATAACTAAGTCATAACTTCCAAGCAGAACTTCCCCTGTAGTAGTTAAATGCGGCGCAGCAACTTTGTACTCCAAAGATTGCGAATCGGTATTAAACACCGGCGGCCCTGATGAGTACATAGATGCATTTGTGGTTACTAAGCCTGCAATTCCACTTTCAAGTTTTGTACATCTTTCAACATCACCCTTGGCGTCACCATCAATAGTCGAAATAGCCCAAGCTGATGGCATCGCAGCAGCACGATCTCCGAGCAGTGGTAACCAACTTTTTAACTCTGCCAAAGTGTCATCGGTAAAGACTGAATTTCCATCACTTAATACTGAAGTTTGAGCCAAATCTCCGTTTTTTGGCCCGAAATAACCAGAGCCGTTTCTTGGAGTACTGGAATATCGAAGTTTCAAATCTTCGGGCAACGACGCAGTATCGACCCAACCAAACACAGTTGGTACTTTGATGGGCTTGGCAATAACCGAAAAATTCATTAATCCATCTTTAGTCTCATTGGTGATTTCAGGAGTGCTAAACCTGCCATGCCACCAGCCTGTTAATTGATTTTTGAATTTCGCGCTAAAACCAAAAGCAATACCTTCCGGGAAAGTTTGAACCGTTAGGCACTTTGTTGCGGTCGCAAATTGGCAAGCCGGTTCGATGCTGTCTCCATTAATCATGCTGTAAGAAGTGTAAGTTGAGGTGTTTATTGAAATTTTACTAGGCAAGAAATTCCCGGAAGTTATTGAGACCGGAAAAATGCCCGCTCTGGTTCGCCAGATCGTGAAAGCTGAGCCATTCCCGCTGCCTTGCATTTCAACTTTTAACATGTACTTGTCGCCACCTGCGTGAGGAGCTTCGGGTATTGAAAAAATTAATGGTGGTCCACCAGTTGGTAATCCCTTAGTGGAATCACCAGCAAAATCATAAATCAATGAACTTTCGATTGGTCCTTCATAATTAACTTTCAATTCTTTGCCCGCCGCGTTTCGGGCCGACATTCCAGCTACGCATTCACTTGTAATTTTCTCACTGCAAAGCTGCAGATTCGCACTCATTTGTTGAACTACTGTTTTTGCACAAAGTGGATCAGTAAAAGATTTGCAAGCGATAACACTTTCCACCTTATCTTTGCTGCCATCTAATGAGATTAAATAAGAAGAAAACCGTAAGAGTTCTAAGGATTGCTGAACTAAAATTCCATATTGGCCAGGTTTTGAAGCTGCGGTGCGCTTCCACTGTTCGTCAATTGGCTTGGCTACATCACCCAATGCGGGAGATTGCAATGAAATCAGCAGGCCCGCAGTCAGCGAAATGATGGTTAGTTTTTTTAGGCTCACCATCGGTTACCTCTTCACTGCAGCAGATTTGCTACCTGTGGCGTAAGGATACTTGAATTATGTGGCTGGACCAGTGGCGAATCGAAAAATTCAACTTTAGGATGCAGAATTTGGACTGTAAATTCTGCTGAAATTGGCGAATTCCGCAACTCAATATGTGTAAAAAAGGGTCATTTTTGGTTTCAAATTGCAATGGTCCATACCTGCATTTACCCTTAGATATCGCTAGAAGTTAATCAAGGAGTTCGCGTGAAATACAAATCAGTAAAGGGTTTGCTCACCAATGATGAGTCACTAATCCCTGCAACTTTTATCGATAAGCTTGAAGATATTTTGCATGGTTTTCTTGGAATAGTCTTATTTGTGATTTCAGTCTTGGCTGCGGGTTACAGCTTGCAACGCCTAATTGAAACTCGGCCATTTTTCCCAGTGGGAATGATTCAAGCAATAAATGACATTCTTTTTGTGGTAATTATTCTAGAGCTGATGCGAACTGTAATCGTGCGATTTACTGATGGAATTTTCCAACTGGATAACTTCTTAATTATTGGCGTAATCGCAGCAGTCCGACATATCCTCACTGTCGGAGCATCTCTTACAATGGAAAAAGAGAAAACAACTGAGTTTTTTTATCGTGCGCTAATTGAAATGGGCGTCAATACTGGCATCGTCTTAACGCTGGTCTTTGCACTATTTTTATCTCGCGCCGCACGCGCAAGAAGCGCTGCAAAGTAGCGTTCAATATTTAACCTTTTATTTGCACACTCTTGCTGGTGGCTCGAGCAAGAATAAGCAAACCTCTATTTTTTAGGGTTTGAAAATGTTGGTCCTAAAATCGAGGCGATGTCCAGGACATTTAATCCAATTAAGTCGGCCATGGCATTTCGTGCTTTGCTGGTCTGTCGATTGCAGATCGCAGTCGCGACTTTTTCATGCTCCTCAATTCTTCTTCCATGTCCTATCCCCACGGTTACTTCCACACTTAGCCGCAATACTGATTCAATTGCGACCCCAATCTGAACTAAAATGTCGTTGTGAGTAGATTGCATAATTGTTCTGTGGAATTTCAGGTCTACTTCAATAAAAGCAAGTTCATCATCTTTCGCGTAATTTAATTCTCTAGTAAGTGCAGCAATAAGTTGGAGCTCGGGGTCGGTGGCTCGTTCGGCCGCGAGCGCACAGGCTGCTGGCTCAATCATGGATCGAAGGTCTGTCAGATCTCGTAAAAATTTTGGATCAAAATCTTGTCCAATTCTCCAAAATAGAATTTCTGGATCTAGTAGCTGCCACATGGAACTCGGCAACACCTGTGTTCCACGTTTAGGGCGGGTTTCAACCAACCCTTTGGCGGCAAGCACCCGAATGGCTTCTCGGATAACGCCTCGCCCGACGTCAAGTTTTTCAACAAACTCTTCCTCGAAGGGCAGGATCTCCCCTGCGGCATATTTGCCATTAACGATGTCGCGGCCAATGAGGGCGACCACCGCAGCATGGTTTAGCCGAGTGGGAATAGGTGAAGTTTCAGTGCTCACTCAGACTCCCGTTCTATCGATTCACCTCAAAGCGTCACTGCCATAAAAATCTGTGGGCAGAATAACTTGTCGGATGTTATCAGTTGGGAAGTGAGTTCTGCACACGGAGATCGTTCGACTAAGTAACCGCTCTTGCGCCTACCGATCGCCCCCTGCGAAAATGAATAATTAATTACTCCTACATATTGACATTGGGTTTGGTTTCCGCTTGTGTTGTGGGGTTGGCAAAAAAATCTTTGTCCTCGAATAAAACCGAATAAAACCGGATAAAACTCAATAAAAACTGGTCCACTCGGGCGCGTGCCTGCCGCCCGTTTAAATATGGAGATTAGGGGTGTTTAGGTGAAGAAAACTTCGAAAGGTGCCTTGCTCTCGACGCTAGTTGCGCTAACTATGATCGGCAGCATTGTTGTAGCACCAGCATCGTATTCCGCAAAGGCCCCAGCGTGGCCGTCTCAGACTGCCAAACTTAAGGGCGTAACTCTCACGATGTGGTGCGCAGCCGCGTCATTGGCAATTCCGAAATCCGTTATTTCTGGTTTCGAAAAGGCCACTGGAGCCAAAATTAAAGTTGTCACAATTCCAGATCCATACGAGTCTCCAGTGCTCGCCAAGATCGCAACTGGCGACAAGCCAGATGTCGCCTTCTGGTCTCCAACAAAGTCGGGGCTAACTAGCATTAACGCGAAAGCTAACTTGCTCTCGCTAAATGGTGCCCCTTGGATCAGTTCAGTAGATCCTGCTCTTCGGGATGTATTTGGCCTTCTTGGGACAACTCGTTACGCAGCTTTGATCGGTACACCAAACCTCGTTGGCATGTTCTACAACAAGGAAGCCTTCACTAAAGCTGGTATCACTACTCTTCCAAAGAACTTTACTGAGATGACTGCTGCTGCAGTTAAGTTGAAGGCCGCAGGCGTTACTCCGTTTTACGACGCTGCCAAGGATGCTTGGCCAACTCAATTCATGGTACAGAGCTTGCTCGGAGATGCTGCTAAATCAGGTTGGTATCAAAAGCTAAACTCACGTGAGGCCAAGTTCACGGACCCAACCTTTGTAAATGCAGTGACCGCTTATAAGTCACTCATCGATCAAGGTTTATACAATTCTGATATCAAAAGTGGCACCTTTGCAGCTCAGACGACAGCGCTATTAAAGGGTGATGTAGCGATGGTCAATCAGGGAAGCTTTTTAGGGCCAGCACTTTTGGCAGAAGCTGGTGACGCAGCCACTCTCGACTCAAAGATTGGCTATTTCGGTATTTCACCAACTAGCAATTTAACGCTGTCGCTTCCCGGTCAAACTGATGCGGTGGTCGCATTCAAAACCGGCAACGCCAAGCGTGAAGCTGCTACTAAGCAATTTCTTTCATACTGGATGGGCAAAGGCTACAAAGCCTTCATCGATGACCGGAGCTACATCTCACTTCAACCAAAGGTTGCTTCGCCATCTACGGTTCCGAAACTCTTTATTCAGGTCGCCGGTGGATTGAAAAATTCCGTCGGTGCAATTCAGTCGCAGGCGATTGCGACTCCTGACATTCACGTCTATCTCAGCAATATGATCAACGGAACGATGACCGTTGAACAAGTTGCACAAGCCATGCAGACGCAATTCGAGCAATTGGCGAAAGCCCAAGGCGCGAAAGGCTTCTAAGTAATTGCTGAGTGGGCTTTATAAGACCTATTCTTATAAAGCCCACTCAACTACCTCGACAGAGGCTAAGCAATACCATTTTCAGAGGACAATCAAATGAATGCCGGTGCCAAAGTTAAATTACTTCTGAGGAAACCTCGAATTAACGCGGCGAGTAAAGCGCACCCAACTCATCCAATCTGGTTTATTGTTCCAGCTTTTTTCTTTTTAATAATTTTCTTTATTGTCCCAACGGTTTTAAATTTCGTCTACTCGTTTACCGACTGGTCAAGTTTTAAAACAGAAGTCAATTTTTCAGGGTTTAGTAATTTCAGCCAATTGTTTTCAAGTGGCAATCTCGTGGCAGACTTACGCATCACAATTCTTTACGCAGTTCTGGTCGCAGTTTTTCAGAATCTTTTCGGATTTGCTCTCGCGCTTTTACTCGAACGAGATACGCTCCTTAATCGAATTGCTAGGGCTTCTTTTTTCATTCCGGTCATCATGTCGGCTTTAGCTGTCGGTTATGTTTTTCAAGCAGTATTAGAGCCAAAGGGCCCTGTGAATTCGATATTAAGTTTTTTTGCGGGTCGACCTGTCGAAATCCCATGGTTATATAGCACCACATGGACAATCGTTGTCGTCTCCGTAATTCACGCGTGGAAATGGATGGGTTTGGCGATGCTCATTTTTCTCGCCGGCCTCAAGACGATCGATGGTGAAGTACTAGAAGCAGCCCGCATCGATGGTGCCTCCTGGTTTCAAACGCTTCGCACAATTCGGTTTCCACTCCTCGCACCGGCGATAACTTTTAACGTCGCAACTTCGTTACTTGGTTCGATGAATAGTTTTGACATCGTTCAAGCAACAACTCAGGGAGGCCCTGGGGGAACAACGGAGCTGCTTAACATCTACATCGTTAGAGCTTTTGGTCAAGGGTTATTCGCGCAAGCAACGGCCATGAGTTTAGTTCTCCTCATTATGGTGATGGTCCTGGCATTTCCACTCATTTGGTCTCTACGCAAAAGAGAACAAATCCTGTGATAAAAAATTCTGAAGCTTCGGTCAATCTGATGCTAACCAACGCACTACAACGTCCATCGCGAATCTTCCAGCCACTCGCAGTTCTGCTCACCATGATTTTTTCACTTGGTGTGCCGTTCTGGGTCATCGTTGTCACGGCTGGTAAATCGGCAGTTGAAGCGCGGCAACCTAACCTGGCGTTACCAAGTCAATGGGAGTTTGGCAAAAATATTTCCGCCACATTTAGCGAAGGCAATATGGGCATCGCTTCGCTTGGAAGTCTTCTCCTATTAATTCCATCTGTCTTTGGAGTTCTGCTGCTTGGAGCCATGGCATCTTGGGTGTTAGCGCGGCGGAAAACCCGTGGCCTTTCGATCGCATACACGATCGGTATCAGTGGCGTGATTGTTCCGCCCGCCATCGTCCCAATTGTGCTCTTGCTAAAACAAATTGGCCTGCAAGGTACTCCGCTCGGATTAATCGGCGTCTACATTGGTATGTATATGTCCACCGTAATTTTTTTCATCACGGGATTTATTCGAACGATTCCCATAGAACTTGAGGAGGCGGCCCGCGTAGACGGCGCGAATCCGATTAGAGTCTTCTTCCGAATCATCTTTCCCCTACTCGGGCCGGTCATCGCGACTGCAACAATTCTGGTTTCATTATTTATCTGGAATGACGTTTTCTACGCATTATTTGTTGTTGGCGGCCGTCTCGATACGTTGCCATTGAACTTATATCAAGTCGCAAGTTCCGGGCTGTACCTACAGAATTGGAATTTAATCTTTTCTTACATTCTGCTCATGACGCTTCCGATGTTGCTCGTCTTCATTTTCGCGCAACGTCGAATAATTTCAGGAGTTACCAGCGGCGCAGTCAAGTAATTCGCATAGCTGACCAATTTCGTATTTCCTACACTGGTAGTGCAATGTAAGGGTGACGCATCCTTTACAACTGGTGGCGGGTAAAGGATTTGAACCTTTGAAGGCAGAGCCGGGGGATTTACAGTCCCCTCCCATTGGCCGCTCGGGCAACCCGCCATGGGATGAGAGCGGGCCAAGATTACCACCGCTGTGAGCGCTCAAAACCCCCTCTAAACCCCCCTGTTCGCTGCGACTGGCACAGCCGTATCGTTTGCCAGTAAATAACAAGGGGGCATAGAGATGATTAGAAAAGCGTTCATGATGAGACTTCAACCCGGCGGTCTTGCGATGTACAAAAAATATCATAACGAGGTTTGGCCGGAATTAGTTGTGGAAATTGAACGTCAAGGAATTGCAAAGATAACTATTTTTGAAAATGATCCAGTTCTTTTTATGTACTCAGAAATCAATGATCTGGAATCATGGAATCGATTATGGCGTTCTGAGATTCATGAAAAATGGGGCGAAATCATGAACCCTTATATGGAGTTTAATTCAGAGGGATTAGTTGATGCCAAAGAGGTCCGAGAGATTTTCCACTTGCAAACTAACGCTTAATAAGTAAGAACTAAAAGCGTGAGCAGATTTCCCAAAAATGGCTCCTGAGTGATGAGAGAAAAGAAGCACCCCTCTCGAATCTTCCTTTATGGGCATGCCTCACCTGTCCGACAAGTTCAGCCCTAATGAGGTCATTTTAATTAAACCTATAAATCAATTCCAAAATATGTTGACTCTTGTCCTATGACTTGATTTGCTTAGCCTATGAATGGTGGCGATGTAGTACGAATTGTAACGATAAAGAATTATGCCTAAAACTAAATTAAGCGATCAAATAATCGGAGATATCCTCCGGAAAATTGGCAGTGGCGAATTTAAGCCAGAACGCCCACTTCCTTCGGAAAGCCACTTTTGTGCAATCTACGGCGTTAACAGGGGAGTGATTCGCGAAGCAATATCAGCTTTAGAAGCAAAAGGTTTTGTCCAAGTTCATCAAGGATCTAAATCAACAGTCTCCCCAACATACGATTGGGATGTTTTAGATCCAATCTGGGTCTCCGTAAATGCTAACCAAGATTACTACGAGGCTCTTTTCAGGACACGAGAGATAATCGAACCAGAAATCGCTTATTACGCAGCACAAAATGCGACCAAAAAAGATATATCAGAGCTGAGGCGAATTTTAGAACTTACAAAAAAATCTCAAGACACCTGCGAACATCGGGCGAAACTAGATGCTGAATTTCATAAAACTCTCTCCCGGGCAACTAAAAATCCAATCCTAAATCAACTCCACAACTCCATCACGAATTTGGGTACGGTTAGCCGTGTGATTTCACTCGGACATGCAAGCAGTGAAGTTTTACTTAGAACAATTAAAGAGCATCAAAAAATTGTCGACGCTGTAGAAAATCATGAGCCTGAGCTAGCCAGGGCTTCAATGATGATTCATTTAAATGAAGCAAAGCAAGATTTAAATGATGCCATGATTCACAAATCACCAGAGGCAAATTCACTAAGCGCGACAATTGTCCCTTTAAAAATTTAGTTTGCCTCAGGTGATCCAATTGCTAAAGTGCTAATAGGTGCATAAACCAAGTCGACATTGGTAAATCGTATTCACATTCCAAGCCAAACGCTTCTTCCAGAAAAGCATGCTCCGTAATACCGGTGTAAACAGCACCTGGTATTTGTGGAACTGGAGGAAAGAACTCACCAAAAACTCCCCGATGAGGATTGTTGTAACCTAGACCTTCAACAGAACTGGCATCAAATGGATTGGCGCCTAATATCCAATCAATTTGATTTTGAGCCGCTAATTCGTATCTCACATCATCAAAAATTTTAGCTGCGTTTTTCAAGACTATTCCAATAGCAGATAAATCTAAGTTGTAACAGAAACTATAGTATTTATAAAATACGTCCTGCCCATCAACTGAGCCAGCTTTAAAGATTTCCGACTTGTCATCGACCAGTGCATCACTAAAGCTGAAGCAAGCGCCAGTCTCGAAAATATCTTTTGTAAACATACTTCCGTAAATTCTCCTATAGTTATTTGTTTCGGAAATCTTCAAATACTGGTCTGAGAGTAATCTCAAAGACTCTTTCCAAATCATTGCATCCTTGTGATCCTTAAAAGCATTAATACCCTTATAAATAGCCGTTGGGACATTGGTTGTAAAAAAGTAGTGATAATTATTTGCTAAGCGTTCGCTATTGCCTTCCCAAAAAGCACCATCCGCATTGGAGTTTGTACCTTTTATCTGCAATTCACATAACTTATTTAAACTGCGAATTATATCTTGATCGTAGTGCCCAGAATTTTCAGCCGCCTTCAACTCCACACCCGCACAGGCCATGCTTGCTAACTCAATTGCGGAATCTTCGTAAAATGGTGTCCACCACTTGTTAAGTGGCTCATGTCCAATTGGTGGATAGAGCTCAATCTTGTAACCGTAGATTTCTTTTCGGTGTTGATCCATAAATGACCAAATTCTCTTTGCATTCTCCAAGCATTTATTACTATATGCAGAATCAGTTTCTTTGAAATATCTGCTCGCCATCGCTAGAAAGCGAATTGTAAACCAATGAGAAGGGGGCGCTGTTGGGCGCTCATAAAATTCACGCTTGTTCCAAGAGATTTTGTAATCTCCATATCCTTTTCCATGAATAGCAAGGTGTTCTGAATCTTTTCTTTCTAATTTTTCACCATCGTAGTTGTAAGGCACGTTCTGGCTATCGAGTATCGATCCGTTCTCTAAAATTAGCTTAAAATAGAAATCGCACCCATTCCGAATCTCGCGCCCTATCTCACCGTTATCCCACACTGGCTTTTCGGAGAGTGCATATTCAAGCAACCCGATCATTCCTACTGAAATTCCCCAGCTCCATTTACGCAAATCACTAGATTGATGAAAGCCTCCTGAAAGATCACGGACCTCCCCTGATTTTAAGAGTATGGAATCATCCGTATGGCACTTTCCATTCCATCCCAGGTTGCTGCCACAGGACTGTAAAGTAACAAAATTAAAGAGAGTTCTCTGAATCGGATCATTCATCTGATTGTGAATAACAAAATTTCGGCTGACATGCTCCCCTATTTTAATTCGATAAATACCTTCCTCTTGAAAAGAAGTAAAATCTCCGTACTTTATGTTTCCGCCTTTCTCTAAACCACTTTCTAATTTTCCAACATAAACATCCTCAAACAAACAATCCAACATTTTTTGAACTCTAAACTCTTGATCGCCTACCAGCTTCGTGTAAACACTTTTTCTAACATCAGATTTAAAACCAACCTGATTAATTACTATGTCTAGACTTTGATTTCCCATAATTACTCTCCTATTTTCTTTTGTCTGTTGTAAATGTGTATTGACCCGATCCCAATTCAAAATTTCCAACTGAATGAGTTATCTCCTCTATCTTTAATTCCTGACCTTCAGTTAATGGAAAATTAATCAAACCTTTGCTACCTGGTGGAATAGTTATGTCGCCTCGAATTCCGTCATCATCAAATTTCCAATTCAATTCAGCTTTACCAAATGGAGTTTCTAGGGTTGTTTTACACCAATCAACATCGAAATTAGGTTGTGGAGAAAAAGTAATGATTTCATACGCTGGATAATCCTTTGTTAAAGCGATGCCCCCAATATTTTCAATTATCCAATCACCTATAGAGCCAAGGTGATAATGATTTAATGAGTTCATTCCCACATCTTCACCTTTCCAAAAATGTGGTTCTTCATCGATCGAGCCATCAGCTTGAATCGAATCCCATCGCTCCCAAATCGTCGTAGCTCCTTGATTGACTTGATGTATCCAGCCTGGACATTCAACATTAAATAGTGCTTTTAACGCCGCTGGCAATTTGCCATTATGTGACAAGGCAGGCAATATTCTTGCAGTTCCAACTAATCCATACGTTGCTTTTCCATTATTAGCAAAAACTATATCGGACAAAGCCGAAGCCACTTTTTTACTATCCTCATCTGACAGCATTTCAAATTCAAGAGCTATCGCACATCCTGTTGAGGTGTTTGTAACCTCGTCTCCCCATTTTGACCAACTCTTTTTAGCTATGGACGCAGCTAATTTCAAATATTTTTCTGCTTCCTCGTTTTGGCCAAGAACCAAGAGAGATTTTCCTAATAGAAGTGCACTGTATGAATGAAACGCATTTACAACAAAGCCCATATTCACTTTTGCTTGATGCGGGAAACCAAATGGAGCATCAGGATCAAGCCAATCACCAATTTGACCTTCGGTTTCTTCAATCAGTCCTGACTTCTTGACTTTATTATCCAAATACGTTACCCATTTGCGCATAGATGGAATTTGACGACTTAACATCTCCTCGTCTTTGTATGCCTGATATAGATTCCAGGGGACGATCGTTGAAGCATCACCCCATCCTGCTAAACCACCTTGTTCAGCACCTGGTCCTTGATAAATATCCAGCACATTCGGCACCACACTTGTAACAGCCCCACTTTTTAATTGTGAGTGGGACAGCTGGCGCAGCCAGCTTGAAAGAAAATGTTGGCAATCAAAGAGATTGACTGCTGTTCGAGAAAAACTCTGAATGTCTCCCGACCAACCCAATCTTTCATCTCTTTGTGGGCAATCAGTTGGCACTGAAAAAAAGTTTCCTCTTTGTGAATTTTTTATGTTTTGCACTAATTTATTTAACAAAATATTTGAAGACTCAAATTTTGCAATCTCTTTTATGTCTGAATGAACTACCTTCGCTTCAATATCGATAATTTCAACATCGCCATCGATTTCTACATACTGAAACCCATGATAAGTGAAAATTGGCTCAAGTATTTTAATTTTAGAATCGGCCAGAATGTATCGATCTGTTGCTTTGGCTTTTCGCAAATTTCGTGTATATAAATTTCCTTCTTTACCTAGAATTTCTGCATGACGGATTATTACGCTAGAACCTTTCACACCTTTTACTTTCACTGATACCCAACCAGTGATATTTCGTTCGAATCTATATATTCGTTTTCCGTCTTCGCTCAAGCTTTGGATTGGATCGCGTAGAGTGGACGTTATTGTTATGGGAGGAACTTCGGTAGGAACTAAATTCACCTTTGGATGATCTAGCACCTCGGCGTTTATCCAATTTGATTCATTAAATTCAGTTTCCTTCCATCTGTCATGGACGAGATTAAAATCGATTTTAATTCCTTCATAGATATCTGCATAAAGGAATTCGCCCGTGTTGGCTTTCCAAGATTTATCTGAGCAAATAACGTTGACTCCACTTTTCCCAGTGATTTCCAATTGGCATAACAAGCCAATCTCTACACCATAAATATTTCTATGTGCTTCCCAGCCAAGTTGGCCCCGATACCAACCATCCCCCAAAATTGCAGTTACAACGTTTTTCCCAACCTTTAAGAAATCAGTTATATCGTAGGAGACAACAGGTAGTTCATGGTTGTAGTCGGTCCATCCAGGTTCAAAGTGGTTACTTGAAATCCTTTGACCATTTAAAGAGATTTCATAAAGGCCTAGGGCTGAGACGTAAGCTCTGCCTTTGGTAATTTCCTGATCAATTGAAAATTCCTTACGCAAAAGCGGCAATGGCGACATGGAGTGCCTGCCCTGGTCATCAGGCAAAGTTATAAAACTGGCTTGCCAATCTTCTCGTTCGAAAATTGCAGCTTCTACTTTTTTAGTTTCGCTCCAATTTCCCCACTTGCCGTTACATTTTGTACGGACCCTTAAATAGACAACTTCCCGGCTACCCAGCGGCTCTCTTGGCCAAGAAATGTTTATTGGATTGTTGCGCGCAACTTCTCCCGTTTCGAAAGTATTTTCTTTCAATCCTAAATCACTAGCAATTTCAATTTGATAAGCTTCCATCAAAAGATTCTGATCTATAGAATCAATTTTCCACGAGATAGTTGGTTTGGGATTCGAAATAAATTTTTGCTCTTTTGAATTCCCAATTCTTAAATCAACGCTGTTAATTTGCATAATCGCTCATTCTCTTAATTCTTATCAAATGCGATGAGGATGGATTGCTCTGGACTAAGAATTGGCATATGTAAACCAATTTCAGTCAGTACGCTACCTGGGATACTTTCTGCCAAATTGTGCATCCATTTTGGATCTTTCAACTCCCCTAAATCCTGAATCTCTGATCTCTTAGCTTTAAATACACCACCAATAACAGAAACTTTGTAAGTCAAATTTGAGTCTAATTCTGGAAATCTTACCCGTGGTGGGTATTCATTTGCAGAATTCTTTTCTTTTACATATGAAAATAGTGCTTTATCTTTTTTAGGAGAAACGACCCCATGTAAGAATTCACTATCTATATCCACGTCGGCGTTTACATAGATTCCACTATGCATCAACTCTCGATTATTCCGATAGAAAGAAATTAGATCTTTTAATTGAGTCAATTCAATTTCGCTAAGCTTCATAAGATCAAATTGAATTCCTAAATGTCCAAATATTGCAACGCTTGCTCTGAAGGCAAAATCATGCGTTCTACCCGTTGTGTGAGATTCTGCAGTACTTACGTCATTTCCAAGCATTTCCAACGGAAGCAAAAGACTCGTCCATCTTTGAATTGAACTTCTTTCTAGTGGGTCATTCGTATCACTTGCCCATGCACGATCTGTTCGTTTTGCAATACCGATGTCTACTCTTCCTCCACCAGATGAACAATTCTCAAATTCCACTTTAGGATGATTCTTTCTGAGTTGTTCATACAATCTATAGACAGCCAACGTTTGGGTATGAATTGCTGGTTTCCCGTTATGGCCAGGATCTATAAGGTCGCGATTCATATCCCACTTCATAAATGCAATATTGTGTTTCGAAAGCAAAGTATCTAATTGATTAAAAATATGGTTGAAAGCATCAGGATTAGATAGGTCTACAGTTTGTTGTCCACCCCGACCACCGAACGGCAATCGATCTTGGTTAGCACGTAATAACCAATCTGGGTGAGCACGATAGAGATCTGAATCGATGTTTATCATCTCAGGCTCCACCCATAACCCAAATTCCATACCTTCACTATTTACAAAATCAATTAGGGGTTTAAGGCCGTTAGGGAAAACATTTAGATCTACTTCCCAATCTCCAAGTCCTGATAGAGCATTTCGACGACCCTTGAACCATCCATCATCAATAACAAACCTTTCCACCCCAATACTTTTTGCCACTAAGGCAAGTTTTCTCAAATGACTTTCATCTATATCAAAATAGACAGATTCCCAAGAGTTGTAGATGACCGGTCTAGGCTTGTTTCTGCCTTGATTCAAATTCCGCAAATAGGAATGAAATTGTTTTGAAATACCATCTAACCCAACACTTGAATAAACGTAATAACTCGGTGGGGTTTCATAGCTTTCGTTTTTAGAAAGGATTATTTCTCCAGATTCCAATAACTCACCACAACCTAGGTTTTGATGACCATCTGAAAACTTTTCAACATATGAGAAGTGGTCACCGCTCCAGCCTAAGTGGGCACCCCAAACCTCTCCAGTTCGATTTTTGAATCCTGGAGTTCCTGCAATTATTAAAGGAGAAGCATCGTGTCCGGTTCTTCCTCGCCGAGACTCACGCATATGTTTTCCAAAAGTCAATGTATGTTTTTGAGGATATTTTTCTTTGCACCAAGTCCCGGTGAAATCAAGGATTTCACTCGCCCGATATGGGATCGGGAGTGTTGTTGATAACTCATCTAACTGATAAGAATCGACTCCGATGTTAGTTACTTTATGAGTAATAGATATTAAAGCTGCTTCAACCAATGTGATAACTGTATTGAGTCTTAATTTTGCAATCTTGTCTTCAAATTCAAATGATATTGAATCATCTTCTGAATTTATCTTAGAATTTGAAAACTCAAATTTAGCAGCAAAATCTAATCCTGATCTAGATCCTCTGATTCCTTGATGACCACGATATGCATAAGACCTAGTCGGCAAAATTGAATTGCTAATTGGTTGATCGAGTACCGCGATAGGCATTGGTGGATTTAGAAAATCAAGATTGAAATTGCTGCCTTTACCCATTCCATCGATATTAATTGGTTTTCCCCAATAAATAACTTCAGGCAACTTCTTTTCAAAAGTTCTAACTAGAAATGAAATCTCCCCTGAAACTAGATGGATAAGACCATTCTCTCGATTTTCTGTAATCATTAGATCACTTTGCTAGCTCTTTTTGCCATGCAAAATGGTATGACCGTGGCCATACCCAAGGTGCTTGATCTGGTAGCAGGAATGGGAATATTGTTGAAAGCCAATAAGCATAAGCTGGCTCCAGTATTTCAAATTGTTTACGACATAAGAGCAATTCATCACATATCTCTTGGACTGGAATTTGCTCTGAGATGATATTCATTGCCTCAGATAGTGCTCGGTAATGCAAAAGCCAGTAACGGTAATTTTTGTTTAGAGCAGGAAATTTTGCCCGAGCTTTAATTAACATCTCTACTCGATCATCAGCACCTGGATTTGGAATACAGAAATTTGGATCTACGTATGTGGTGCGATCTGACCATACTCCGCCACCTAATCCAAGTATCAGATCACCGATTTGATTAACCCATTCCCCTGAAAGGTTTAACCAATCTTTGGCATACTCACGGGAAACAGATTCAGCAGTTGCAGTTTCATCCGAAGCCATTCTTATAACTGCGAATCTATTTACATCATCATGGATGCCTTCAACATATTGAATATAACCAGCGATGTTCTTGGTATCTGTTCTTATTGATTTCTCAATATTTTTCAAAATCGGACAAGGTCCCCACTTACCCCAACCACCTAACATGGTGATCTCTGGATTCATGTAGTACTTGATTATCGGCTTGCCTGCTCCGCGTGGAATATCAGCAACATAATCAACCCAATCTGAGCTCTTTAATATCTCTTCGACCCGCTCATTTCGATCTAGTGACAAGGCGTGGCTTGCTGCCACGACCTTCAAATTTGGATGGTACTTGCGGCAGAGTTCAGCCTCTTCTTTATATGCCTTTAGATAGACAACAGGCCAATCTTCACATCTCTTGCAACAACATCCACCATTATCAGTTGCTGGGGTCATCAAGTAATCAATCCGTGGCAACTCAGAAAACACTTTATCCCTAAGCCGCATTATCTCTTTCCAGGATTCAGGATGGGAAGGACAGGCACATCCTTCTTCCAGAAATAGCACTCCGTTTTCCGCTTTCCAATCAGGATGCTCTTCAATTGTTGCTTCAAAAATGTCATTTAAAGTGCTGTAAATGCCAACATCCATGCCTAGGTCAACTATTTCTTGACAGATATTTCTTTGTAACTGCCAATGGGCACTTTCAAATAGAAAATCTTCCGGTTTGCGTTGACCAAATTGAAAAGGGATGAACCAAATAGTGTTCGCACCCATCTTCTTTAATGACGCTAACTCACGCTTCCATCTAGGAAAGTCCCAATAGCGCATTCCAGTGTCGCCATTGTGGTTAGCAATGAAGACGCCAATCGGTGTTTCTATGGAGTTCGCGGCCCGATCACTCATTTCAGATCCTTTTCTATTTGGAGTAAAAATCTAACCTTTAGTCGCACCAGCTGTTAGTCCACTTATAAATTGCTTTTGTAGAGCCAAGAAAAATACCAAAATTGGTAAACTTGCAAGGATCATGTAAGCAAAAATTGTTCCGTAATCACTAACTTGTCTTGCGCTGACATAATAAAATAATCCAGTTATAACGGTTTGACCTGTCAGAGGTCCTAAAATAATTAACGGGGCTAGGAAATCATTCCAAATCCACACTCCTAAGAAGATTAAAACACTTGCTGTGGCCGGCCGTAAAAGTGGAAAAATGATCACCCAGAAAGTTCTTGATTTAGAAGCCCCGTCAATAGCTGCCGCTTCATCAAGTTCGCGTGAGATTCCACGAATGAACCGAGTAAAGACAAATACGCCAAAAGGTAGAAAGAAAGCAATGTTTGCCAAAATTAGGCCTGTGTAATTTCCAAGCAAGTGCAAACGTCTTAATACTTCTACTAAAGGCACCAAAAGAACTTGTCCTGGAACCATAAAGCCAGCCAGCAGGATCCAGGTGAAAACTTTTGCAGATTTAGTGCGACTTCTGGCGAGAGTGTATGCAAGTCCCGCGGAAAGTAAGCAAGTTAGTAACGCACTGACGATGGTTACTAAGGCGCTTCTTTGCAAACCAGCAAGCAAGTCGCTTTTCTCTGGATTAAGTGCATTTGCAAAATTTTGCATAGTTGGATTCGTTGGGATTCCGGCTGGATCGCCCAAAATTTCCGAAGACTCTTTCACTGAGCTGATTAAAACGATAAAAATTGGGAGTAAGAAAAGCATCGCAACAAGTATGGTCCCAATCGGACGAACATAAGTTCGTTCTGAATTTTGATTCATCGCTCTACTTCTCTCTTAGTTAAGAAATATACCAATGCACTAGTGATAATGGCCACTAGGAGCGTGAGAACTATGGCCATCGTAGATGCATAAGCCACTCGCGCAGTTTGGAACGCCGTTCTAACCATTGTGGTTGCAATTGTTTCAGTCGAGCCGACTGGCCCTCCGGCAGTAACGACAATTACTTGGTCGTAAAGACGCAACCCAACTAACGATAAAACTGTGGTGTTAATCGTAAGGGAACCAGCAAGTAGGGGCCATGAAATTTGTCTAAATAATTGGCGCTCGTTACATCCATCTATCTTTGCCGCTTCTACTAATTCTTTTGGTATTGATTGTAAATCTGCCAAATATATGACCATACAAAAACCGACCATTTGCCAAGAAACTATAAAGGCAACTGAAGGGAGTGCCAGAGTTTGAGAGCCAATCCAGCTTTGTGCTAACCCAGATAAATTCAACTGCTTCAGTATCGCGTTGAGAATTCCATTATCTGTGAGTATCGAGCCCCAAACTACACTAACAACAACAGCACTAAGAGTCATTGGCATAAAGATTAATACCCTGACTGCGTTGTATAATTTACCTTTTTTGTTAAGCAGAATAGCAATAAACAGGCCAGTGACATTTGGAACGATTATTATAATTAAAGCAAATTTCAAGGTAGTGATTAGTGATTTTCTAAATTCAATATCAGAAAACAAAGTTGAATAGTTTTGAAACCAAATAAAGTCAGTATCTGGATATGTCCAGTTATAGTTAGTAAAACTAGATACAATCAAAATTCCAAATGGAATCAATATTAAGAATGAGTAAGTTAAAAAACTCGGTAAATATAAAAGTATGTCCCCAACTCTTGAAATCCCCTTGCTAAGAAGGCCCCAGAGCGAGAGCTGTTTTGCACTCTTCACTCTGAGGCCTCCTTAATAGCTAACACTCTAGATAATAATTAGAATACAAATTATCTAGCGGTATTTTTCTTAATTGAGGCATCAAGTTCATCAACGGCAGCAGCTGCTGTCTTTGATCCATCCATGATTCCCTGAGCTGCCTTTTGCAAGTCAGTCATGAATCCAGCTGGCAACTCATCCTCTCCACCGTTCCAACCAAAGGTTGGTACGCGCTTTGTCGCCATATATGCGGCAAAACTTTCATCAAAGAGTTGGGTCATTTTAGCTTTTGCTTTCCATCCTTTTACGTTTGGAAATAGTGCATCAGTCACTGCACCAGCTTCAGCGCCAGCTTGGCTTCCAGCAATAGCAATACCAGCACGCAAAGCTTGCGCTGGATATTTAGTCTTTGCTGAAATAAATGGCACTTGTGAAACTACTGCGCCAAGAGTTGGTGCACCAGAATCTGGCGGAATTGGGAAGACGCCAATTTCGAAGTCTTTACCCGTTCCTGCTGCTTGCCATGTGCCCATTGGGTACATAGCACCGCCGCCACTCTCGAACTTCTCTTTAACCTGTGCATAGGAAATGCTCAAGGCATCTTTATTGAAGTAACCTTTTGAAGTTAATACTTCAAATTTCTTGAATGCATTGAGTGCGTCAGCCTTGAGTGAGGCTTTACCAGATTTCAGATCCTGATTGAATTTTGGATTTTTGCCCATTACGTCTGAGTTCATGATTCCTTGCAACATAATTGGGCTAGCCCAAGCATCACCAGCACCTGCTGCCAACAAAGGCGTGTAATTCTTAGCCTTTAACTTCTCGCAAGCGGTCAAGAATTCAGCCCATGTCTTTGGAACACTGGTAATTCCTGCATCTTTAAATTGAGTCTTGTTGTAATAAACCATTGGAATACCCTGAGCGCCTGCAGGCAACCCATAGATTTTTCCTCCAATGCGGGTTTCTCCACCGTTGAAGAACTCAAGTGCAGATTCAGGATATGGCATTAACGCACCAGCCTTAACAAAATCACCGGCAGGTGCATCCCAAATTAAATCTGGTAACTGATTAGTTGAGAATAATTGTTGTGCATATGCCTTGCGATCTAGTCCCGGTGTATACAAGTACTTGATCGTTAACTTAGGCATTAATTTACGTGCTTCTGCCGTTAAGGCAACCCAATAATCTTCAGTGATATTAGGTGTCTTAAAGACTAATAGCGAAAGAGTTGCAGGTTGCTTCCATTGTTCTTCAAGAACTAACTTGCCCTTGCTCTTTACGCAAACCAAGTTATCTAGTGCTGAGGCACCTTTTACGACTGCCTTTTCTTTCTTACAGGCAGCGCCAGCTTTTTGTGCCGCAGAAGCGCTCATTGTGCTCACGCCCGAGAAAACAACTGCAACCGCTAGTGATGCACCAAGTGCCACCCGAAATAGGCGACTTTTGCTCGTTAAAGTTAACAAACTTCCCCCTATATTTTGAAAATCGCCCCCAAAATAGGTGGCGAAGATGATTCTGGCCAAATTGAACAAGAGCGCTTGTGGAATTGCAATAGATTTAGTATTTAAAAAGATAACGATTTAGTTGTCTTACAGTTTTCAATCGTAAACTTGTATGACAAGTTCTCATTTAAATTAGACTCTTTGCGTCAAGACCCTAAGTGGGTACATTCTCAATTGGTAAGGTTGAAATATCCATTCAAACTTTGCAACCATTGTTTTCAACTTTAAGCAATTGTTGTTTTCTCTGGGACTTGGTGAAAAAAATGATTGAAGTTAATGAGGTCTTGCGGACAGCAGATCACAAAATTATCGCATTCAAAAATGATCATTGGCTCTTGGAAATCGAGATAGATAAATACCTCAATCCTAATTTCTTACAAAATTTAAAGACTGGCGAAGTAATCGCTAATGAAAGATATCTTTACCAGCTCGAAGTTCAAAAAATAGGAAATGATGGGTATCAAGGCGACGATAAAAAATCAAATCAAGTAGTTTTTCAAAAATGGACCAGCGAAGTTGAATCTGATTTTACAACCTTAAAATTTTTGGGCAGATTGGATTTTGGAAATAAGGGCCCTACAGACATAATAATTGAACACAACTTCAGATTATATGTGAGCCAAAGTAAAATTGAAGAGTGGATATCTATCACTCATCCAAATGGATATGACTCTCACTCCTTATCTGATTTAAGGTTTGGATTTCAAAAAATTATTTTTGATCGGCAAAAAGGAAATTGGATAGATAACTCAGAGCAAAAAAGATTAACACCCGTGCCTTTCCGGCGTAATGTTGGACAAGTTGATTACAAAATGTCCTCCTATAGTTCAGCTGATTTATTTCCGAATTGGTTGTTGCCAGCCAGCGAAGATCTTCCACAGAGGGGTTCTGAAGCCTGGCTTTGGGGAGATAACGAATCTGGAATATTGATTTCTAAGTACTCGCAAAACCACATTGAATTTTCCTTAGCTTCAGGGAAACTCACTCCACAAGAAATTGATAATAATCTGATCTCAAATCAACAACCCACTGGAAATAATCTTTGCCTGGTTTTCGGTGGCGTGGGACTTCATTTTGGAGAACCTGAATTAAGTAAAGTTTTACTTCCCTATAGCCAATTAGATTTTGGCGTCAGCACTATTGAATTTTATGAAGGTAGTTGGGAGGCTGGCTATGCAAAGTATCAAGATCAATTAAGAGTAAAAGGTCACGGGCTTCCCAAAAAATACTCTCCTCGAATTCATTGGAATGAGCTATACAACTTAGGTTGGCGGGGTGGTTCAAATTCACCGCTTCAAAACTTGGAAGAAATTTGGGAAGAGGCTCTCGTTGCCAAAGAAGCCGGCGCAGAATCTTTTTACTTTGATCCGGGTTGGGATTATTACGAAGGTAACACCCAATGGGATGTTTCAAGATTTGGCGAACTTAAAGAGTTCACGAAACTCCTAAAAGAAAAATTTAGCCTAGAACTAGCTTTACATCAATTTGTTCACACAAAATCTACCGGCGAGAATCCCGCCATTTACAGACGTAAAAAAGATGGCGAAATCAATATTTGGCAAACACCTGGGGAGTTATATGCCGGTGGAAATGTTTGTACAGCGTCAAAGATTTGGCAAGATCAAAAAATTGAACGCCTCTGCAAATTGGCAGAAGATGGTGTTACATTTTTCATGTTTGATTTTCTGGATTATGGACGATATCCGGACGCTTCCACCTACCCAATTGAGTCCTGTTGGTCATCTGAACACGGACATGAAGTGCCGCTTTCACGACTTGAGCACACTAAAGGAGTCATGAAGGTGATTACGGAAGTAAAGAAGAGATATCCTCATGTGATTATCGAATCTCATGATCGCATTGCTGGTGGATTACAAGATTTCTTGCCACTTTATTTTCAACACGGTGGAGAACATAGTTATGATGAAATTTGGGGATTTGAATACATGTGGGATCCACTACACGATCTAATTTCTGGTAAAGCTCTATCTCTCTATGAATACAATTTAGCTTATGAAATTCCGCTCTACTTACATATAAATGTTGCTCATGATTTGTCTTCAATGCTTTCTTTTTGGTGGTACGCCTCAACATGTAGGCATTTAGGTGTAGGCGGCCTCCGTCCAGAAGATAAGTTATGGCAAAACTTTAAGCAGGCGATGGAAACCTATAAGGACCTAAAAGCACATTTTACGAATGGGGTCTTTATCGGGATAGACCAGATTACGCACTTCCATTCGGCAGCTAAAAATGCTGGTGTAATTACCCACTTCAACTTGACTTCGAAAAAGATAACTAAATTATTAAAAATTGAGTTAAGTTCCTTGTCTATAACTTCTATAACCACTTTAATTGGATCAAAGTATTCTTCAGAAGATGGTTACCTAATTTTAGATTTAGAGATCGAAGCCATGTCGCCGCTCATTATCAGAATTAATTGCTAAATGTCCGCAATCATTTCTTTTATTTCTGGGTAATCACCTTCGCGGGCCAATATCTTCTCTAAATCCTTAATTGCCATGGCTTTCTTTCCCATAGCTTTGTAACACTTGGCTCGCTCCACCAATGCCCGATTTAGCACATCCTCACTAAGTGAGCGCTTGGCAATAACAGTTTTAAAGACTTCAATAGCGGCATCATTAAATCCTTGTAAAGTGAAAGCGACGCCCCGAAATATCTGGAGCATTCCAGAAGTATCACTTTCAATTTCAATATCCTCGGTTTCAGAAATAACTTCATCGTACAATTTCAAATCAATGTTTAACTCAGCCAAAGAAATTGCGGTAAATGGTGTTGGCTCTAAAGATTTCACCACATTTTTTGCTTCTTTAACTTTTCCTGTTTCTTGCAATACTTCTGAATACAAAAGTCCGAGTGCTGTCATATTGAAAGGATAAGGACTTGATATCCCCCGAGTAATTTGCACTTGCGGATACATTCGTGAAAAATACTTATCCACGATGTAATGATCAAATAGTTCGTTACGTTTTTCCCACAGTTCTGTCAACCAAAGTTCGCCATCCGTGACAGTTTCTTCATTTCTCATAGCGTGAATTGCGGCGATGGCTAAACATGGAAGTTCAAGCAAGGGAAATTCCTGCGTTAGTAATTGGGTCTGTCTAATAACTTTCTTATCTGGCCATTTATTTTCTTCATCAAATGCTGTAAGTAAAAACTTATGAAAAGCACGCTCTCTTTTAGTGGCAATCAAACCAGGAGTTGGCGCCGGGACCTGCACTTCACTTGCAGCCTCTTCGGCTTGAGCTTGTTTGATCCTTCGCTGCGCTTTAGTTCCCCTAAGCGAGGTCCGTTCAACGTTGTACAAACCAGTTCCAGGCAATCCAACTGAGGAATAAACCTGTCCTTTCGTGTTAACAGATATTCGGGCCCCTGGGACACCAACTGATAATCCCAAAGCACTTTTGCTGAAATTCAATCGAACTCCAGGGATTAATTGCATTGAGCGCCTAAACCGTAAAGACATGATTTAACTTTAACGCAATTATTTGGAAAAAGAAGATATTAGAATTTATAGGTGATTCAGAGTAATATAACCTTAATAATATTTGAAAGGCACATTAAAAATGGCAGATTTTAGTTTTGATATCGTTTCTAAAGTTGATTACATGGAGCTTGATAATGCTTTGAATCAGGCTGATCGTGAATTAACCACCCGATTTGATTTCAAAAATACTGGTGTGAAAATTGAAAAAGATGGTGAAAAGATTTTAATTGAAGCTCAAACTGAAGAGCGTGCAAAGGCAGCACTTGATGTTTTCAAAGATAAATTGATTAAGCGTGGAGTTTCTCAAAAGCATATCGATCCAGGTCTTCCAGTTTTATCTGGAAAGATTTACAAAATTGTTGTACCTATCAAAGAAGGTATCTCCCAAGAGCATGCTAAAAAACTTGCAAAATCTTTAAGGGATGAAGGTCCCAAAACTATTAAGACTCAGATCCAAGGTGATGAATTAAGGGTAAGTTCAAAGAGTAAAGATGATCTTCAGGAAGCGATTGCTTTTGTTAAAGCCCTAGATTTAGATTTTGCTCCTCAATTTACGAACTTCCGTTAATACTTTGACAAATCTGACTAGATACCGGACTGGGCTGGTCTATGGAGTCGCTGCATATGTAATTTGGGGATTGCTCCCGCTCTATTGGGGAGCGATGGGAAAGACAAAAGCCTTTGAGATAATTTCCCACCGCGCAGTTTGGTCACTACTGGTTTGTTTTATTGCGCTTGCTTTTCGCAAAGAGTTCCGAAGTGCTTTTAATGCGTTAAAAAATCCCCGCACTCTGGCATTACTTGCACTCACCTCTGGGCTTCTCTCGGCCAACTGGGCTATTTATATCTGGTCTGTGACTGTTAATCGAGTGGTTGAAGCATCTCTTGGCTATTACATAACTCCATTGGTCAACGTCGCTTTTGGCGTATTTATGTTGCGCGAAAAAATGCGTCCACTTCAATGGGCTGCGGTATCAGTGGCCGCGATCGGTGTCGCAGCACTTACTTTTGACTTCGGACACTTGCCTTGGATTGCAATTGGTTTAGCTGTTTCGTGGGGACTTTATAGCGTCATCAAAAAATCTTTACCAGTGACTGCGTTACAGGGATTAACAGTCGAAACCCTGATCGCAATGTTCCCAACTCTTACTTATCTATCGATGATTCAAGTAAGTGGTGATGCAGCCTTTGGAAACTCATTGTGGCTTTCATTAGGTCTAGCTGGAGCCGGAATCATGACCGTTGCTCCCCTACTATTTTTTAATGGATCGACAGTGCGATTGCCATTATCTGTAGTTGGATTACTTCAATACATCACACCAACAATTATGTTCATAATTGGGGTAACCGTAAATGGAGAGGCGATGCCTTTAGCGCGCTGGATTGGATTCTTTGCTATTTGGGTTGCTTTAATTTGTTTAGGTAGTGATTTATGGAAATCAGGAAGAGCGAGTAACCAAGGAATCGCACAAAGTCAAAAATGCTGAAGTAGTTTCATTAACTGGCAATACTGAAAGCAGTTTTCGAGAATTTTCAGCGTATTGCAAGGCGATAGTACGTGCCTCATCTAAAGCGGGATGGGATCTAAGAGCAGCTAAGACTTCTGCTACTTCGTTCTCATCTGAAATCGGAGCAGCCAATGAAGCAATTAACTTTTGATCCTCAGGACGATTAGCTTTTTGAACCAGCAAAGTTACTAATGTGGGGACTCCTTCACGCAGATCGGTTCCTGGTGTCTTTCCTGACTCATTGGTCTGACTTGCAATATCAATAACATCATCAGCCAACTGGAACGCTATGCCGATCTCTTCCCCAAATGTGGTTAGGGCTTCAACTACTTGTGAAGATGCACCGGACAACAAGGCTCCAAATCGAATACTGGTTCCAAATAGTGAGCCAGTTTTATCGGCAATAACTGAAATGTAATGTTCTAGTGGATCTGCACCATTTTGTGGTCCTTGAGTTTCTTTTATCTGACCAATGACTAATCTCTCAAAAGTCCTGGCTTGAAGTCGAACCGCTTCGGGTCCTAAATCAGCTAATAAATCAGAGGCTTTTGCGAATAGGTAGTCACCGGTAAGAATTGCAACAGCATTACCCCAGCGCTCATTTGCACTTTCCACTCCACGACGTAATGGAGCTTCATCCATAACATCATCATGGTAAAGCGTTGCAAGATGAGTTAATTCGCAGACGACGGCAGCTTCGATTACTTGGCGCTCTCCAGTGCTTCCATAATTTGCCGCAAGCAAAGTAAGAACAGGGCGCAATCTTTTTCCACCGGCAACAATTAAATGGCGAGAAGTTTCGTTTACAAAAGGGTATTCGCCTTCAACGTGCGCAAACAACAATTTTTCTACTAAATCTAAACGTCTAGCGAGATCTTGCTCAATCTCAGGAGCTAGATCTGGAAGTTTTGCCATTTGCTAACCTGCAAAAAATGCGAGTGAATTTATAGCTGAGATAACTGGTTGTGGGTAAACTCCCATAACTATTGTTGCTACAGCACAAATTGCAATAGTTGCAACAGTTACTGGTGATGGAATCACTACTGAAGTTCCATCTTCAACAGGATCGCTAAAGTACATCAATACAATAATGCGGACATAAAAGAATGCTGCGATTGCACTAGCTAGTACTCCGACTACAACAACAGAAATATTTCCACTCTTATATGCGGCTGAAAAAATTGCAAACTTTCCAACAAAACCACTTGTAAGTGGAATTCCAGCTAGCCCTAGCAAGAAGAGAGTAAAGGTTCCAGCAACTAGAGGTGAGCGCTTTCCTAAACCGGCCCAGCGGTTCAAATCACTCACTTCACCACCAGAATCTCGCACCAAAGTAACAATTGCGAAAGTTCCAATCGTTGCAAATCCATAAGTGAACAAGTAAATCAATATCGCATTTAATCCATCTTTACTTAACGCAATAATGCCTGTTAGTAAAAATCCAGAGTGTGCTATTGCAGAGTAAGCAAGAACACGTTTTACATCTTTTTGGGCAATAGCAATAACGGTACCAATTGCCATAGTTGCAATGGAGATTGCAATCAAAATTGGGCGCCAGCTCCAAACTAAACCGCCAACAGCAAAATAGTAAATGCGAACTGCAGCACCAAATGCCGCAACTTTTGTTACTGCTGCCATAAAAGCCGTTACTGGAGTTGGAGAACCTTGGTAAACGTCTGGCGTCCAAGCATGGAATGGGGCAGCTGAAACTTTAAACAGTAATCCGACTGTAAGTAGCGCTAATCCAATTAGTAGAAACTCATCGCTTCCGCCAGATTCAACAATTGACTTGCGGATTCCATCAAAAGTTGTGCTTCCGGCTTGACCGTAAATAAATGCTGAGCCGAAGAGGAAGAAAGCCGAGGAGAATGCTCCTAGTAGGAAGTATTTAAGAGCTGCTTCTTGGGAAAGTAATCTGCGACGCTGCGAAAGTCCAGCCATTAAATAAAGTGGCAGTGATAAGACTTCTAAAGACACAAAAAGTGTCAATAAATCATTTGCGGTAGGAAAGATCATTGCTCCGGATATTGCAAAAAGAGTTAGTGGGAATACTTCGCTTTGCTGCAATCCAGAGACCAGCGCTTTTTGTTCTTCATTTGAACCTGGAATCGCAGCGGCTTGTCCTGTGAACGACTGAAAGCCACGCTCTGCAATTAGAAGTAAGCCTAAGAAGCCAAAAATCAGTACTGAGCCTTGCAAAACAACTGCGACTCCATCGATTGACATGGAATTAACAGCAACTTTTGAGTTTGAGTTACGAATCAAAACTAACTGTAAGAAAGATAGAGCAACTGCAGCAAAAGAGGTTCCTACTTGCAATATATAACGGTAGCGACGTGAGACAAATGCCTCAATAAGTACTCCAATTAATGCAGCAGCCAAAACGATCAGAATTGGTCCAAGCATTCCGTATTCAATATTTGGGGCGTTCATTACTTTCCTCCCGTAATTCCAGTAATTTCGAGGGCGGAAAGCGTGGCGCTAGCTGCTGGATTGATTACATCCAATAATGGTTGAGGATAGAAACCAAAGAAAATAATGATTGCTATGACTGGTGCGATGGAAATTTTTTCACGCAAAGTTAGGTCAGTTAAATTCTCATTGCCTGGTGTTGTAGGGCCATGCAACGCGCGTTGTACTGGAATCAAAATATAAAGAGCGGCAAAGATAATTCCGATGGTTCCAATTATTGCTGGAATTGGATAACGCTCAAATGTTCCAATCAGCACTAGGAATTCGCTTACGAAAGAGGATAAGCCAGGTAAAGCCAAGCTCGACATTCCAGCGATAAAGAATGACCAAGCCATGATTGGAGTGACCCTTTGCAATCCTCCAAAATCTGAAATTTGCTCGGATTTCCGACGTGAAATCATCCAACCGGCGATCAAGAATAATGCTGCAGTTGAGAAACCATGATTGATCATGTACAAAGTGGCACCAGAATGTGATTGCTGCGTGAATGCAAAGATACCAAGTGTTATAAATCCAAAGTGTGAAATTGAAGTATATGAAATCAACGCTTTGATATTTCCATCACCAGATGATGTTCCTTGAGCAATAGCCAAAAAGGCCCCATAAAAAATTGAGATTAGGGAAAGCACAATAATTGTTGGGCCAAACTCTTTAGATGCTTCTGGAAAAAGCGAAAGACAGAAGCGGATCATTCCGTAAGTGCCTACTTTGTCTAAAACACCAAGCAGTAGAACCGAGGTTCCAGGTGTAGCAGCACGTGCGGCATCTGGTAACCAAGTATGGAATGGCCATAGCGGTGCTTTGATTGCAAATGCAATAAAGAAACCTAGGAATAACATTCGCTGAGTTACTGGATCAATTGTTAGTTGTGAGAGCGCAGTGACATCAAAGGTAGGTGCTTCTAATTGATTTCCACTAATTACATACAAACCAATTATTGATGCGAGCATCAACAGTCCGCCAAATAATGAGTAAAGCAAGAATTTAACTGCTGCGGTAGCTTTCTCCCCGGTTCCATAACCTCCTATGAGGAAGTAAACCGGTATGAGCATTGCTTCAAAAAATACGTAGAAGAGGAAAATGTCGGTAGCAGCAAAAACTCCTACGATCATTGTTTCAAGAATGAGAATCAAGCCAAAGAAGTTCTTAACTGACCAACGACCGCCTTCGGCCTCGTTCCAGCATGCCGCTATAACTATTGGAGTTAAGACAAGCGCTAATAAAATCAATAGGAGAGCGATTCCATCAACACCTAAAGCGTAATTAATTCCAAAAGCTGGAATCCATTGATATTTTTCGACAAATTGGAATCCACTAACAGAGCGATCAAAAGATAAAGCCATTCCCAATCCAGCAATTGCCACAACTATGGAAACTGCAAGAGCAACTTGCTTAGCTAGCAAATCACTGCCTTTAGGAAGTAAAAACACTGCTGCACTTCCAACAAGTGGAAGCAATCCTAAAATAGTCAAGTTATTCATAGGGTGACCACCAAAATTGCGGCGAGAATTGCAACGGTTCCAAGCAAGATCAGTAATGCATAAGAACGAACATATCCAGTCTGCGTCTTTCGAAGATCACCAGATAGTCGAAGTGTCATTGCTCCAACCCCACTAACAGCGCCATCTACTACCCTCTTATCAAGAAACGCAAGGACTCTTGTTAGTGATTGCCCTGGACGCATAAAGACTGCCTCGTTGAAATCATCTTGCAGTAAATCTCTACGTGCGACTTTGGTCCAAGCCGTGACATCAGTTGGGGCGGATACTGGGATAGCTTTACGGCCATATTTCGCTATTGCGATAGAAACGCCAATAACTACCGCAAACATCGCAAGTCCGGTAACAACTATTGGTGCTAATAATTCAGACTCATGCTCGTGATGATGAGAGTCAACTACAGGTGCTAAAAAGTTCTTTAAACGATCGCCATTACTAAAGATAAATCCAGTAGTGATTGAACCAATTGACAACAAAATCATCGGTATCGTCATTAACCATGGGGATTCATGTGGGTGCGCTGCAGAATCCCAACGCTTCGTACCAAAGAAAGTCATCAACATTACGCGGGTCATGTAAAACGCAGTAATGGCTGCTCCGAGCAACGTTACGCAACCAAGAATGATTCCCTTATTTCCCCCAGCATTAAAAGCAGTTTCAATGATTTTATCTTTTGAATAGAAACCAGCAAATGGTGGGATTCCAATAATTGCCAAATATCCAAGACCAAATGTGGCAAAAGTTATTGGCATAACTTTGCGAAGTGCACCGTATTTGCGCATATCAACTTCATCATTCATTCCGTGCATTACCGAACCAGCACCTAGGAACATTCCGGCTTTAAAGAAGCCGTGTGTAAGTAAATGCATCATTGCAAATGCATAACCAGCCGGTCCCATGCCGGTAGCCAAAATCATGTAACCAATCTGCGACATGGTTGATGCTGCCAATGCTTTTTTAATATCATCTTTCGCCATACCGATAACAGCACCAAAGAGCAGGGTCACAGCTCCAACAATTACTACTAGAAGTTGTGCTGTAGGAGCGTTGTCAAAAACAAAATTTGATCGAGATATTAAGTAAACGCCAGCGGTAACCATTGTTGCCGCATGGATTAATGCTGAAACTGGAGTTGGTCCAGCCATTGCATCGCCAAGCCAAGCCTGCAGTGGGAATTGTGCCGATTTACCAACGGCAGCGAGCAGAATTGCCGCACCCAATGCATTAAGAGCAGTCGAACTTGCTGAACCACTTTCAATACCCTTAGCAACGCCATCAAAAGTAACTGATCCAAATTGCACAAATGCGATCATGACTGCAAGAGATAAACCAACATCGCCAACTCGGTTAGCAACAAATGCCTTTTTAGCTGCAGCTGCATAAGTTGGCTTTTGATTCCAGAAACCTATTAATAGGTATGAGGCAAGGCCTACGCCTTCCCATCCAACATAAAGATTCAGATATGAATTGCCTAGGACTAATAGGAGCATCGCAGCAATAAAAAGATTTAAGTAGGCAAAAAAACGGCGGCGGTCAATATCGTGAGACATATATGAAATTGAGTAAATGTGAATCAACGTTCCGACACCAGTAATCAAAAGTACAAAACAAATAGAAAGTTGATCAAGTAACAAGGTTGCGTCTACTTTAAATGATCCAACATTGATCCAAGTAAATAGGTGCTGGGTTACTCCTCGAGCTACTTCCTCACGTCCAAGCATTTTATTTAATTCAACTAATGCAACAGCAAATGAACCAGCGGAAGCTGCAGTGCCAATCAAATGTCCGATTCGATCAAGGGCTCGTCCGCCTAGTAACAAAAAAGCTGAACTAAATAATGGAATCGCAATTAAGTAAACCAAAGTGCTGCTTGTTGCTGAAACCATTAGAGCCTCAACAATCTTGCATCATCAACAGAGGCAGATCGACGCGAACGGTAAATCGTCACAATTATCGCTAGACCTACAACTACTTCACACGCGGCCACGACCATGGTGAAAAAGGCAACTATTTGTCCGTCCAGAGATCCATTCATGCGGGAGAAAGTCACAAAGGCAAGATTTGCAGCATTAAGCATTAATTCAATGCACATGAAAACAACTATTGCATTTCGTCTCAGCAAAACACCTGCAGCCCCAAGTGAAAAAAGAATACAAGAGAGATAGATGTAATTCATCGGATTCATGATTACTTCTCCTCTCTATCTTCATCGGAAGTTTCAATAAAGTTGTAATCTGCCGGCTTGGCCAAATGTCCACGCGCAGCAATTACATCTGAAACAGATAAATCTGAGGTGGTTCCATCCGGCAACAATGCTGGGATATCAACCGCGTTATGACGTGCAAACGTTCCGGGCCCTGGTAATCCAGCAACTGGCTGCGAACTCTGACGAACACGATCTTCAGACAGGCCACGCTGATCTTTTTGATCAGAATCTGGTTCACGATGTGCCAAAACCATGGCGCCGATAGCCGCCGTGATAAGCAACGCTGAAACAACTTCGAATGCCCACACGTACTGAACAAAAATCAATCTCGCAATTCCTTGAACATTTCCTTCACCATTTGCGATTAGTAAGCCAACAAATGGGCGTCCAAGATTTCCTTTTGAAACTAAAGCAATTAGTAAGCCAGCAACTCCCAGTGAAGCAACAATACCAAGAATCCGTTGGCCTTTAATGGTTTCCACTAATGAGTCAGCCGAATCAACTCCGACTAGCATCAAGATAAATAGAAAGAGCATCATTACTGCGCCGGTGTAAACGATTATTTGCACAATTCCTAAGAAAGGCGCCTCATTCAAAATATAAAAGATCGCTAATGAGATCATTACTGTGGCTAGTAAAAGTGCCGAATGGACTGCCTTTTTAACTAAAAGCATTCCAAGTGCGGATAAAACAGTAATTGGCGCTAATAAGTAAAACAAAACTGCTTCGGAATGCGAAGTTTGGTCTTGAATAATTGCTGCAAGGTTCATTAATTCACCTTGCCATTATTTTGTTGAGATGGGTGTGAAGATTTTACTTTTCCATGATAATAATCTTGATCATCAGTACCAGGGTAGTAAGGGTGCGGTGCTTCGATCATCCCGGGTTGTAGTGGAGCTAATAGATCAGACTTTTCGAAAATTAATTTTGCACGATCATCATCGGCTAATTCATATTCATTAGTCATAGTAAGTGCACGCGTTGGGCAGGCCTCAATGCAGAGACCGCAAAAAATACAACGCAAATAATTGATTTGGTAAACAGCGCCAAAACGTTCACCTGGTGAATAGCGAAGTTCATCCGTGTTGTGTCCGCCTTCAACCAAAATGGCATCTGCTGGGCAAGCCCATGCACATAATTCGCAACCAATGCACTTTTCTAGCCCATCAGGATGGCGATTTAATTGGTGACGTCCATGAAAACGTGGAGCTGTTGGCTCTTTCACTTCTGGATATTGCACTGTGTTTACTTTTCGGAACATCATCGCGAAAGTAACCCAAAACCCCTTTAACTGAGTCAAAAATGGCTTCGAACTTTCATTTCCGATTGTGACATCTGTGTATTCGACTGAAGAAAGATCGTGCTTCTTCTCTATTTCACTCATGGATGACCCTTTCTTGCCCAGCTTTTGGCACAGAAATAGTTGAAATATCCATTGGCAGTTTCGGGATTGGGAAAGTTGGGGCAGCAGGTATTGGACGAGAAATCGCAGTTTCAGCGCGATTCTTAGCTGCTCGCTCCCAAATCATGCTGGCAAATAAGTAAAGCAAAATTACTCCACCAGCAAAAGCAATAATCACTGAACGAGAAGTCCCTTGATTTGAGAAATAACGCAAAAGTGCCACAACCATAATCCAAATAACATTTGCTGGGATTAAAACTTTCCAACCAAACTTCATGAACTGGTCATATCTTAATCTTGGCAAAGTTCCGCGTAACCATACAAAGATAAAGAAGAAGAAAAGAACTTTTGCGAAGAACCAGAAGAAAGTAAACCAACCACCTAGCCAACTTTCAGTGAAGCCAAGACCAGGAAGTGCATGATAACCACCCAAGAACAAAGTTGTTGCTAAAGCAGATACACCAATGATATTTACATATTCAGCTAAGAAAAACAACGCAAATTTAAGTGAAGAATATTCTGTGTGGAAGCCACCAACAAGTTCACCTTCTGCTTCAGCTAAATCAAATGGTGCTCTATTTGTTTCACCAACCATTGAAATTGTGTAAATCGCAAACGATGGGAAAAGAGTTACTGCGAACCACCATGAACTTTGCGAATTGACGATATCAATTGTGGACATTGAACCTGCGTACAAAAAGACAGCTACAAGAGAAAGTCCCATTGCAATTTCATATGAGATTACCTGAGCACTTGAACGTAGACCACCTAATAGAGGGTAAGTAGAACCAGAAGACCATCCGGCTAAAACAATTCCATAAACACCAATGGAGGCTATAGAAAGGATGTATAGAACTCCGACTGAAATATCAGTTAACTGAAGTGAAGTTTTCTCACCAAATAATGTAATTTCTCCGGTCATTGGAATTACTGCGAAAGCCATAAAACAAGTTGTTGCACTAATGATTGGAGCGATAATAAAAACAATTTTGTCTGCTGCCGCAGGAATTAAATCCTCTTTAAGAGCAAGTTTCACTCCATCGGCCAATCCCTGTAAAACGCCAAATTTTCCTACACGGTTTGGGCCAAGACGCATCTGCATCCGAGCAACTATTCTGCGTTCACCCCAAACTGCCATAATTGTTGACACTAAGCAGATTACAAAGATTATTACTGCTTTTAGGATGACAATTGATAGTGGATCATCAAGAATTAGTTCTCTCATATTCCTTTACGCACCTTTACTCCGTCGCCATTGAGTGCACCAAGAATTCGAAGTGACTCGGCTCCAACTCCGTTGCGTGGTAACCAAATTACGCCATCTAGAATTTCACTAACTTCTACAGGTAGCGCAAGTGATCCTCTATCTGTTGAAATCGTTACTAGATCACCATTTTTTACGCCAAGGTCATTTGCGAATTTCGCACTCACTCGAGCAAGATTTTTGCGTGCCGTACCAGCTAAATTCGGTTCGTTGATTTGAAGTGATCCGTTGTCCAAAAGATGGCGCCAGGTTGCAAGGATTGTTCCTTCTGGAGAATTTTTAGCTTGAGTTGCGGCAAACGTTGCTCTGGCTCCGTCCCAAGAACCCACAGCTGCAAATTCTTTCGCGGCAGCTTTAGAACCAGTTAAATTGATTGGAGTTCCCATCGCATCTGACAATATTGATAACACATAAGCATCACTTCGATGTTGAGCATCTGGAGCTGCTTTTTCAAATGAACGAGATGATCCAGCCCAACTCATAAATGAACCAGATTTTTCAGTAACTGCAGCAATAGGGAAAATCACGTCTGCGAACTCTGTAATAGCACTTGGGCGCATCTCAAGAGAAACGATAAAACTCTTTTCTAATGCGTTAATTGATGGTTGTTGCATATCGTATGGATCAACGCCACCTATAACTAAAGCTTCTAGCTCCCCAGAATTTGCTGCTGTCAAGATTTGATCTGCGCTTCTACCAATTTCCGTAGGTAAGGATTCAACTCCCCATGCTGCAGCAAGATCTACGCGAGCAGTCGCATCACTTACTAAACGACCTCCTGGCAACAAATTTCCAATTGCGCCAACTTCGATAGCTCCACGCTCACCTGCACGACGAGGAACCCAAGCAATTTTTGCTCCACTCTTATTTGCCAACTGAGCAACTGCCGATAGTCCACCAGCAGATTCAGCTAATCGTTCACCGGAAATAATTATTGATTTATTTGTTAGTGATAAACCAGTTAGCGCCGCAGCCTCTTGACCCGGTGCGGTTAAGACAGATTTTGCATTCAACTTCTTAAAACCACGGGATACATAAGGAGTAATTGCCGTAACTTCAAGTGCCCGCTTACGAACTTGCTTTCTGATTCGCAAGAAAATGATTGGTGATTCTTCTTCAGGTTCAAAGCCAACAAGAACAACATGATCTGCGGAATCAATATCTTGGTAATTTACTTTTGATCCAACTACATGCGCAGCTAGGAAATCAGCCTCTTCTTGGGAATGTGGACGAGAACGGAAATCAATGTCATTTGTCTTTAGAGCAACTCGGGCAAATTTTGAGTATCCATAAGAATCTTCAACAGTAGAACGTCCACCAACTAATACGCCGGCTCGTTTGCCTTTCAAACCTGCAGCAGCAACAGCTAGTGCTTCTGGCCATGATGCTTCTCTTAATTGACCATTTTCGCGAATCAATGGGTTCGCAATTCGATCTTTAACCATTGTGTATTGGAATGCCCAACGTCCTTTGTCGCAATTCCACTCTTCATTAACATCTGTGTCGTCACCAGCAAGTCTGCGAAGGGTTTTGTTTCTACGCACATCTGTACGCAGGGAACAACCTGAAGCGCAATGCTCACAAACACTTGGTGTAGAAACTAAGTCAAAGGGACGTGAACGGAAACGATAAGCAGAACCTGTTAGTGCACCAACTGGACAAATCTGCACTGTATTTCCTGAAAAATAAGATTCAAATGGGTCTTTTTCATAGATACCAACTTGTTGAAGCGCTCCTCTTTCATTTAGGGAAATGAAAGGGTCTCCGGCAATCTCTTCTGAAAAACGTGTGCAACGTGCGCATAAAATACAACGCTCTCTGTCAAGCAAAACTTGTGATGAAATATTTACTGGCTTTTCAAATGTTCGCTTTGTTCCTTCAAATCTTGAATCACTTTGACCATTACTCATTGCTTGATTTTGTAATGGGCACTCTCCGCCCTTGTCGCATACTGGGCAATCAAGAGGATGATTTACTAGCAAAAGCTCCATCACGCCTTCTTGCGCTTTGTGAGCAACTTCAGAAGTTAATTGAGTTTTTACAATCATTCCGTTTTCTACTGGGATTGTGCACGAAGCTTGTGGCTTTGGAAAAGCACGCCCATTAATTTCAATGTCGACTAGACATTGGCGACAAGCTCCAACAGGAGCTAAGAGTGGGTGATCGCAAAAACGCGGAATTTGAATTCCGAGTTGTTCAGCGGCGCGGATAACTAAAGTGCCTTTAGGAACAGTTACTTCGAATCCATCAATAATCAAATTAATCTGCTCAAGTGACGTAACTGCTGCTTCTGTGCGACCTGGATCAACGGTAGTCATTAAGCACCTGCCTTTGAAGTTGCAAATAAAGTTGATGCAACCGGGTCAATTGGACATCCACCATTTTTGAAGTGTGCCAAATAGTCATCACGGAAATATTTCAATGAAGAAATAATCGGCGCAATTGCTCCATCTGCAAGTGCACAGAATGAACGTCCACCGATGTTGTCGCATACATCTAACAACTTCACAAGATCAGCCTCAGTTCCAATTCCATTTTCAAGATCACGCAACATTTGTACAAGCCACCAAGTGCCTTCGCGGCATGGAGTGCATTTGCCACAAGATTCATGCTTATAAAATTCGGTCCAGCGCAATACGGCTCTCAAAATACAAGTTGTTTCATCAAAAATTTGCAATGCCTTAGTTCCAAGCATTGAACCTGCTGCAGACACAGACTCATAATCAAGTGGAATGTCTAAATGTGCATCGGTGAAAATTGGAGTTGAAGATCCACCTGGTGTCCAGAATTTAATTTTATTTCCATTGCGAATTCCACCAGCAAGATCAAGTAATTCACGCAATGTAATTCCAAGCGGTGCCTCAAACTGGCCTGGGTTTTTAACATGTCCGGAAAGTGAGTACAAGGTGAACCCCTTGCTCTTCTCAGTTCCCATAGAACTAAACCACTCCGCACCTTTTTCAATAATCGAAGGTACTGAAGCTACCGATTCCACATTGTTTACAACTGTTGGACGTGCATAAAGGCCAGCAATGGCTGGGAATGGCGGGCGGAGTCTTGGTTGTCCACGGAATCCTTCAAGTGAATCTAGAAGTGCAGTCTCTTCGCCACAAATATAAGCACCTGCACCAATATGCAAAGTAAGTTCAAGATTAAAGCCAGTTCCAAGAATATTTTTACCAAGGTACCCGGCTTTATAAGCATCATCAATTGCTTGCAGTAAACGTCTCACAACATGCGAAACTTCACCACGAATATAAATGAATGCGTGGTTAGCTCTAATTGCATATGAGCCAATAATTATTCCCTCAATTAAAACGTGTGGATTTGCCATTAAGAGTGGTGTGTCTTTGCAAGTTCCTGGTTCGGACTCATCAGCATTCACTACAAAGTAATGCTCGCGATTATCTCCTTGCGGAATAAATCCCCATTTAGTTCCGGTAGGGAATCCCGCACCTCCACGTCCACGCAACCCAGAATCTTTAACAATTTGGATGACTGCATCTGGCTCCATTGCCAAAGCTTTTTTGAGTGAGGAATATCCACCATGACGTGAATAACCCGCGATAGTGAAAGAATCTTTCTCATCCCAATGTGCAGAAAGAACTGGCGTTAACTTAGTCATGATTAAGCACCCATTTCTTTCGCTTTATTTAGACCTAAAAGTGTGGCAGGACCTGCTTGAACGCCTTCTTCTGCATGACCATCATTAAATCCGGCTAACAATTCAGATGTTTCTTTAAATGTTGAAACTTTATTAGGTCCACGAGTTGGCGCTGGATTTTTCCCACTGCGCAAATCATCTACCAAAGTTTTAGCGCTCTCGACTGTCTGATTATCAAAAAATTCCCAGTTGACCATAACGACTGGGGCATAATCACATGCAGCATTACATTCAATATGTTCTACTGAAATTTTTCCATCACTTGTAACTTCATCATTTCCTACGCCTAAGTGATCCTTGAGTCCAGCAAAAATTGCGTCTCCGCCCATGACTGCACACAAAGTATTTGTGCAAACTCCAACATGGTATTCGCCAACCGCTTTCCGCTTATATTGTGAGTAGAAAGTAGCTACTGCAGAAACTTCAGCAGTCGTTAAGCCAAGTTTTTCGGCAACAAATTCAATTCCTGCAGGAGTTACAAAACCATCTCGAGATTGGATTAAATGTAACATCGGCATAATTGCTGAACGCGATCTTGGGTACCGCGCAATGATGGTATCCATTTGTCCATTAGTTTTTTCGTCATAAGTCATTAGCGATCAACTCCGCCCATAACTGGATCAATTGAAGCAACCGCAGCAACTACATCTGCAATCAAACTTCCTTCACACATTGCTGATGTTGATTGAAGATTGTTGAAAGATGGGTCACGGAAATGCACGCGATATGGTTTTGTTCCGCCATCAGAAATTACGTGCGCACCTAGTTCGCCACGAGGTGATTCAACCGTTGCATACGCTTGTCCCGCTGGAACTCTGAAACCTTCAGTGACTAATTTGAAGTGATGAATTAATGACTCCATCGAACTTCCCATAATTTCGCGAATATGGTCTAGGGAGTTGCCAAGTCCATCTCCACTTAACGCTAATTGTGCTGGCCAGGCAATTTTTTTGTCAGCAACCATTACTGGTCCTGGTTTCAATTTATCGAGCGCTTGTTCGATGATTCGTAATGATTGTTCCATTTCGTAGATTCGGATTAAAAAGCGTCCGTATACGTCGCAACTATCAGCTGTAACTACATCAAAATCGTAATTCTCATAACCGCAATATGGTTGTGTTTTCCGCAAATCCCACGGCAAGCCAGTTGAACGCAACACCGGACCCGTTACTCCAAGTGAAATACAACCAGGCAAATCTAAGTAAGCAACCCCAACAGTGCGCTTCATCCAAATTGTGTTTCCAACGAGAAGTTTCTCGGTATCTTTCAAATTAGTGCGAAGTTCTTTAACGATTTCGCGCAATTTTGGAATTGCATCTTCTGGCAGATCCATCGCTACGCCACCAGGACGAATGTAAGCGCTGTTCATTCGAAGACCGGTGATCATCTCGTAAACATTTAAAATCAATTCTCGTTCGCGGAATGCAAAGATCATTGGTGAAAGTGCGCCAAGCTCAAGTGCGCCAGTACCTAGTGCAACAAGGTGTGAGGAGATTCGGTTAAATTCCATCAGCATTACTCGAATAATTGATGCGCGCTCAGGAATTTGGTCTGTGATTCCTAATAATTTTTCTACAGCTAGACAGTAAGCAGCTTCGTTAAAGAAAGGCGCAAGATAATCCATGCGAGTAACAAAAGTTACTCCCTGAGTCCAAGAGCGGTACTCAATATTTTTTTCAATTCCGGTGTGCAGGTATCCAATTCCACAGCGGACTTCAGTAACGGTCTCGCCTTCAAGCTCTAAAATCAAACGAAGCACACCGTGTGTTGAAGGGTGTTGTGGTCCCATATTTACAACTACACGTTCTTCTTGTGTTGCTCCGATCTCTGTTACGAGATCATCCCAATCTCCACCTGTTACTGAGTAAACCCGACCTTCAGTAGTTTCCCGAACTGATGCGTATGGATCTGCATTTTGATTTGAAGTATTAAAAGTAGTCATCGGTAAGACCTGCGCTCATTTGGAGGCGGAACAGTTGCGCCTTTATATTCAACCGGAATTCCACCAAGTGGATAATCTTTGCGTTGAGGGTGCCCTGGCCAATCATCCGGCATCATGATTCTTGTTAATGCAGGATGGCCATCAAAAATAATTCCAAACATGTCATAAGTTTCGCGCTCTTGCCAATTGTTTGACGCCCAGATTTCAACAAGAGATGGAATGCGTGGATTGCTATCAGGAACAGAAACTTCCAAGCGAATTCTTTGGTTGCGCGTCAATGAAAGCAATGGATATAGAGCGTGTAATTCTCGACCAGTTTCAGCTGGGTAATGTGCGCCACTTACACCCATGCACATTTCAAATTTCAATTCATCACGCAAAATAAGTGCAACTTCTGACAAGCGTGCGCTTTTAACATGCAAAGTCAATTCTCCGCGATCAACTATGACTTTCTCAATTGCATCACTAAAACTTGGATATGCACGTTCTAAATCATCTACAACTTCATCAAAGTAACTTCCAAATGGACGTTCACTTGATCCAATTTGAGAACTTTTACGTACTAAGCCGCCATAACCAGATGTATCTCCGGTTCCGCTAACTCCAAAAGCACCGTGGTCGGCAACCTTAGGCGTACTTTTTACAATATCGCTCACGCCAACAATCCCTTCATTTGATGGGTTGGGAGTGCTGCGAGTGCTGCTGCTTCAACTTCACGGACGATCATCTCGCGATTAATTCCAAGTTTTTCATTTCCAATTTGCTCATGTAACTTCAAAATTGCATCCATCAACATCTCAGGACGTGGCGGGCATCCAGGCAAGTAAATATCTACAGGTACAACGTGATCTACACCTTGCACAATTGCATAATTGTTAAACATTCCACCAGAAGAAGCGCATGCGCCCATTGCAATAACCCATTTAGGTTCTGCCATTTGATCATAAATTTGCCGAAGAACTGGTGCCATTTTGTTACTAACGCGACCAGCAACAATCATTAAATCTGCTTGACGTGGGGAAGCGCGAAAAACTTCCATGCCAAATCTTGCTAAGTCGTAACGACCTGCGCCAGCTGCCATCATTTCAATCGCACAACATGCCAAGCCAAATGTTGCTGGCCACAGCGAATTCTTTCGCATATAACCTGCAAGTTTTTCAACTGATGTTAAAAGAAAGCCACTTGGTAATTTCTCTTCAATACCCATTTAGTCCCACTCCAACCCGCCACGGCGCCAAACATAGCCGTAAGCAATAAATACTGTGGCGATGAAAATAAACATTTCAATAATTGCAAATAAACCAAGTTGATCAAATGAAACTGCCCATGGATAAAGAAAAACAATTTCAATGTCGAAAATAATAAATAACATTGCAGTTAAAAAGTATTTGACTGGAAATCTTCCGCCACCAGGAGCGTGTGGTGTTGGCTCAATGCCACACTCGTATGCATCAACTTTTGATCGGTTGTAGCGTCGTGGACCAGAAATTGCTGCGGCAACTACAGAAAAAGCGGCAAACCCAAATCCCACTGCACCAATTGCAATAATCGGCAGGTAGGGATTCATGCACACACCCTTCTGCTAAACAAAAATATGGCCAGAAATACGATCTGATCTAATGCTCTTTCGTAATTCTAGAGGGGCAACTGCCTTAATTTTTCCCACAGCAAGTGTTACCTAGATTACCTATCTGTGGGTTTGGGCGATCCTTTTGGCTTTATGGCTCGGTGGATCGCCACAATTCCAAGAGTGAGGTTTTGCCATGAGGCCTGGCCCCAACCGGCTTCACTAATTTGAGCGGCGAGCGCACTCTGATCGGGCCAAGCCTGGATCGACTCAGCTAGGTATATATATGCCTCTGGGTTGGATGAGGTGCGTTTGGCGATCGCGGGTAGGGCCCGCATCAGGTACTTAAGGTAAAGCGCCCGAAATGGGGCAAATGTCGGATGTGAGAACTCACAGATCACCAGAGATCCGCCTGGAGCGGTAACTCGAAGCGCCTCAATTAGGGCAGCTTTGGGATCGGCTACGTTGCGCAAGCCAAAGGAGATAGTGGTCAGATCAAAGGAGTTATCACTAAATGGCAAAGCCAGCGCATCTCCGGCCATAAAGGGAAGCTTGGGGTGCCTTTTTCGACCAGCCTTGAGCATGCCAAGGGAGAAATCCACTGGAATCGCAGTTGCGCCAGCTGCAACCAATGGGGCAGTTGAACTTCCGGTTCCGGCAGCTAAATCTAAAATCAGCATTTCAGGCTTTGGCTCAATGGAGCCGACAACAGCCCCGCGCCAGGCCTTGGTCTGTCCCAAACTCAAAATATCGTTTACGACGTCATAGCGCCGGGCAACACCATCAAACATCTTTGCGATATCAAATGGAACTTTATTAAGGTTCGGGCCGGCCATGCGTATATCTTTGCCCGGTAATGCTTTTTATGCCAATTCAATAACAAACCAAAAGGATTGAATATGACCACACTTCCAATCGCGCCCCTCACTCTGCGAGCCGCAATTTTCCCGCGTGCAAACTCACTCACTAATTCATTGCTGGCATTAGGTGGTGCAGGGTTTCTGGCAGTCATGGCCCAAATAGCAATTCCAGTTCCAGGCTCACCAGTCCCGGTCACTGGCCAAACCCTTGGAGTTCTACTAATTGGAGCAAGTTACGGTCCGGCATTAAGCATTTCTACCGTTGCGCTTTATTTAGCAATAGGTGCTGCAGGTGCTCCAGTTTTTTCAAGTGGTGGATCAGGTTTTGCAAAATTGGTTGGACCAACTGGTGGCTACTTAGCTGGAATGGTTTTAACCTCATTAGTTCTCGGATATCTTGCAAACAAAAAATGGGACGCGCGTTTTCGCACCGCGTTACCGGCGATGTTGATCGGTGAGGTTCTAACTTTCATACCAGGATTGATTTGGTTGCAACATGCCACTGGTCAAAATTGGTCTTGGACTATTAGCAAAGGTTTTACTCCGTTCATACTTGGTGAAGCAATCAAAATTGCACTTGCTGCTGTAACTCTTCCAGCGATTTGGAAAGTTGTGGATAAACGTCGTTCGTGAATTCAATACCTGTAAAAACAATTGAGATCAGTCATGGACTGGACTTACTAAAGCTTTTGCCTGAAGCAAATTCATTGGCATGGGTTCGTGGTGGCGATGGCGTAATTGGTATTGGCGAATTTGAACGGTTTGAAGTTGGCGGTGGCATCTCTGAGAGAAACAGCCAAAAAAGATTCGATCAAATGCGTGCATGGTGGCATGCACAATTAGCAAAATTTATCGTTAATGATGATTTACATATTTCTGGAACTGGTCCAATAGCTTTTATTTCTGCTTCTTTTGATCCTGCCGAAAAAAGTGTTGTCATAATTCCAAAGATTGTTATCGGCCAACGCAATGGCAAAAGCTGGTTGACTTGGATTGGAGATATTCCAAAGCCTGAAGTAATTGAATATCCCAAACCAGAAGCGCCGTTGAATTTATCTTGGGAAGGTGGGGCGTTAGAGCCTCATATTTGGGAAGGAATTATTGCTCAGGCAGTAGAAAGAATTACAACTGGCGAGCTTGAGAAAGTTGTTTTAGCTAGAGATTTAACGGCGCATTCCGATCTACCATTTGATGCCCGACACATAATGCTCAAATTAGCGGAAAAATACTCAGCCACATGGATCTTTAATATAGATGGCCTAGTTGGAGCAACTCCAGAGTTATTACTTCGCCTCAATAAAGGTTTAGTAACCTCAAGAGTTCTTGCCGGAACTATTCAACGTACCGGAGATGATGAACGTGATTTAGCATTAGCAGGTTCGTTAGCAAGATCATCAAAGGATCTGGAAGAACATAAGTATGCAGTTCAATCAATTTCAGAATCATTAATGCCATTTTGTTCATCAACTAATATTCCTGAGTCGCCTTTTGTACTTCACTTGGCAAATGTCATGCACTTAGCTACTGATGTAACTGGTGTGGTTAGCGATTCACTTACTCCAGCTGATCTTTTTGCACTTGCTGGCGCACTTCATCCATCAGCAGCAGTCTGCGGAACTCCACGAGAGACCGCAAAAAAGGTTATTTCAGATCTTGAAGGTATGGATCGTGGACGGTATGCAGGTCCCGCTGGTTGGATTGATTCACGCGGTGAAGGAGAGTTGGGAATTGCACTTAGATGCGCCCAAATTAATCCAAATAATCAAAAAGAAATTCGACTTTTTGCTGGGTGTGGAATTGTTGCTGGGTCTGATCCGAAAAAAGAATTTGCAGAGAGCCAAGCAAAACTTCTTCCGATCCGTGAGGCATTAGAAAGTTACTAAATTAGTTGATTTAATCTAAATCAGTTGATATTTGTTTTAGCAATTTAGCATTGCTCTCACGATCAGGCATCACTGCAACAATTACTCGTATTCCTTTTGTATCGCGGGCGATCTGGGCTCCCAAAGCTTCAAGCGTACGAACTTCAATTCCCGGAATTCCATAACTTTCCGCAACCTTCGCAATTGATCTTCCATGTGGAGTACCGAAGATTTTTTCAAATCCAGCTACCCCGTTTTGAGGCAAGGTTGAAAAAATTCCTCCCCCATCATTTGAAATAACTAAAATTATTAAATCAGGTTGTACTTCTTCAGGGCCTAACAAAAGTCCGTTTACATCATGGAGGAAGGCCAGATCCCCGATCACCGCAAAAGTTTTCTTACGGTTAAGAGCTATGCCTATTGCTGTGGAAATATTTCCATCTATTCCAGCTAAGCCGCGATTTGCAAAGGTTTCCAAATCTGATCTTGGCGTTGCGAAGCTTTCGATGTCGCGAATTGGTCTAGATGAGGCCACAAATAAAGCACTTTTTTCTGGAAGTTGTGAAACAAATTCACTAACAACTGCTGGCTCACTCCAGCTTTTTAGGTGCTCCAAAACTTTACTATGGATTTCTACTGATGATTTTACAAATGTCTTCAACCACTCTGGGTCTACTTTTTGTTGAGTAACCTCAGGAAGCGTTAGGTGAATCTCATCGCCACTTCTGGCTGTATCAATCTCTGCGATTCTAGAATCAACAATAATTTTTTGATCTGCTAACTCCAGATAAGAATTTAATGATCTAGATAAGGTCAACCTGCCAATCACCATCGCAACTTTTGGTTTTAGTAATTCACGCCGTGATGCATTACCTAACAACAATGAAGCATGGGGAATGATTTTTTCACTGGAAAGTGGATCTTCACTTAAAATCGGCCAGCCTAAATTTTCAGAGAGGCGCTCAATATCTGTCATCGGAATTGCGGCTCGATCATGGCCTACCAAAATCACACCATTGGTTTCATACTTACCTAACGGGCGGGCCAGCGCCTCTATCCTTTCTTCCTCCTCAGGAATTCCATTAGAAAGAGGCTCTATCCACTCAAGGTCACCTAAAAGTGGCTCTTCAAATTGGATATTTAAATGGATTGGGCCATTTTCAAATAATGCCGTAGATATTTCTGATCGCCATTTCGCAACCTGTCCAACCACAGGTTTGACTGGTGCAAAAATATCTAGTGAAACGTTAACGGCCTCACCAAAAATACCTACTTGATTTGTAGTTTGATTCGCCCCTGTATGTCGTAGGCGTGCTGGCCTATCTGCGGTTATTGCAATTAAGTTAATATCACTGTGGTGGGCCTCAAGAATGGCAGGGTGGAAATTTGCAGCCGCACTTCCACTGGTGCAAATTACAACGGTCGGCAAGTTAGAAGCTTTAGAAATACCAAGTGCCAGAAATGCAGCGCTTCTTTCATCAATTCTTGAATGCAATCTAACTCTGCCTGCTTGATGCGCACGGAAAAATGCCATAGTGATCGGCGCATTTCGTGAACCAGGGGCAACGACTACTTCTCTAACGCCATTTAATATTAATTGATCAACGATTACTTCAGCTAGAACAGTAGTTGGATTCATGACAATCCCCAATTGTAAACATCGGTGATCCTCTGGTGCCACCAGATTTTTCGGGATTCATTTACCGAATGTTTCTTTAATTGATTGAAATCAATATCAATTTTTTCTACCTTAATTTTTCCATCTACTGGAAGAAGTGGATTGTTCACAACATCTCCTTCAAGTAAAGCTACAGTTCCTAATCCAAATGGTAGTGGCGGTTCGCTTTTAATTCGGAGTTGAGCAGCAAGTGCCACCCCTGCTGAAATACCCACGCTACTTTCAAGTGCGCTAGATACAACAACGGGAACATTTACTTTTTCAATTAATTGCAAGCACGCAGATATTCCGCCCAAAGGAGCTACTTTAATAATTAGCAAATCTGCAACTTCCAAAATGTCGTTTAGTTCTGCATCTTGTCCCGCTTTTCTCAGATTTTCATCAATTGCAATTTTGAGGGGAAAAGATATTTCGTTTTTAAGTTTTTTATTTTCGGCTAGCGTCTGACATGGTTGCTCAACGTATTCAAGTGAACTTCCAAATTCGCTATATAGACTTTCTAAGATCTCTTTTGCTTCGGTAACACTCCATAACCCATTTGCATCTAATCGGATCTGTGCTCCGGCGTTAATTCGGAAAACTTCCCTAATTCGCGCTAAATCTTCTTTCGTACCAACCTTGATTTTGACTGTGTTACATCCAGGAAACCATGAAAGGACCTCAGCCACCTGTTCGATTGGTACCGCGGGCAATGTCGCATTTACTGGAATCCTGTCTATCCCATTGCTTTGAAAAGGAGTTACCGCAGACTCGATAGCGCTTCTAAGCCAAGGAGCCGCTTCTTCTGCACCGTATTCTAAAAATGGTGAGAATTCTCCCCAATTAGAATCGCCTTCGATTAACGCAATTTCGCGAAATTGAACTCCTCGGAAATTTGTTTTTGTAGGTATCGAAACAATGTGAGTGCGATCAAGCACTTCTTTTAGTTGCATTTAAATTATGGGCGCTTTGGAAAGCGACCAAAATCTGGAGGGCGTTTCTCTTGAAATGCGTTACGGCCTTCTTGTCCTTCTTCAGTTAAATAGAAAAGCAATGTTGCATCACCAGCAAGTTGTTGTACGCCAGCCAATCCATCATCTGCCGCATTTAAACCAGCTTTGAGTAAGCGAAGTGCCATTGGAGAATGACGCAACATTTCGCGGGCCCAAGAAACTGTCTCAGCTTCTAACTCTTTGACGGGTACAACTGTGTTAACTAATCCCATTTCTAATGCTTCTGTTGCATCGTATTGACGACACATAAACCAAATTTCGCGGGCCTTCTTTTGACCAATATGCGCCGCAAGCAGTCCAGCTCCATAACCGCCATCGAAAGATCCAACCATTGGACCGGTTTGGCCAAACTTCGCATTATCAGCGGCAACAGTGATGTCACAAACAACATGCAAAACATGACCTCCGCCAATAGCCCATCCGGCAACCATTGCAATAACCGGTTTTGGTAGACGTCTAATTTGAATTTGTAAATCTAAAACATTTAATCTTCCGATTCCTTTTTTGCCTAACTTGTCCTCGCCAAGGTATCCATCATCACCGCGAACATTTACATCTCCACCAGAGCAAAAAGCTTCACTGCCGGCGCCAGCAAAAATTACAACTCCTACGGAGTCATCATCTCTTGCCATATTAAATGCATCTTGCAATTCGAAAAGAGTTTGAGGCCGGAATGCATTGCGCACCTCTGGACGATTAATCGTGATTTTGGCAATGCCTTCTGCGCTTTCGTAGGTGATATCTCCGAAGGAACCACTAGAAATCCATGCCGGGATTTGCCTGCTGCCAGGCTCGGCTTTTATAGGCTTGCTCACAAGACGATAGCCTAGAGGCGTGTTGCAAGTGAAGCGAGCCAATCTTTTTGACCCCATGCTCGCGCGTGAGCAGATTCACGAGGCGCTGGCTGGAACCGGTCCTGCAGTGTTGATCTCCTCCAGTGCCAAATTTGATCCTGAGAGCGAAAGCTTCAAATCGTTGCTTAATCAAAAAACACAAGATGCCGAGCAAATAGCAGTTTTGATTGAAACTAGTGGCAGCAGTGGAACCCCGAAATTAGTAGCCCTTAGTGCCCAAGCGATCAATTCGTCTGCGAAAGTTACAAACCAATTTTTAGGAGCTGAGATTGGTGACCGTTGGTCCCTAACATTGCCGCTAAACCACATTGCTGGAATTAATCAATTAACTCGCTCAATTAATTTAGAAACAACTCCAGCACCGAGTGATGGAGAAGGAGCCCAGTTTATTTCTGTAGTTCCTACACAATTGCATCGAGCCATCCAAAACAAAGATTCTTTATTTAACAATTTACTTGCTGCAAAAAAAGTTTTAGTTGGTGGTGCTCCTATTTCTGAAAAATTGATTGAAGAAGCTCGTGAATCTGGAATCTCAATTGTCACTAGTTATGGAATGACAGAGATGAGCGGTGGTTGTGTTTATAACTCACTGCCTCTTCCTGGAGTGGAAATCCGAATTGATGGCAATGGGTTAATAAATCTAAAAGGGCCCATGATCGCTAACTCTTATCTAGGCGATCCAGAAGCAACAAAAAAGTATTTCCAAGGAGAGTGGTTCGTTACATCAGATGTCGGTCAAATAGTTAATGGTGAACTAAAAATTATTGGTCGTAGTGATGACTTAATCATTAGTGGTGGAGAGAAAATATCAGCAGTAAAAGTTGAGTCTCTCATTCGTTCTCATTACCCCGATTTAGAAATCATTGTCATAGGAATATCGGATATCGAATGGGGACAGTCTTTAAGAGTTGTAGTTGCTGGAGAGTATCGTGGGTTGACTCTTTCGCAGATTCGCGACATCGTAGGAGTGCAGATTGGACGTTTTGCAGCTCCACGTTCGCTTCTGTATCTTGAACAGATGCCGATGATCGGAATCGGCAAACCAGATTTAGTACTTTTAAGAAGTGCTCAAGCTACTGAGGAGATGTAAGTGGCAAAAGCAAGTGAGTGGATTCAAGGGGCGAGGCCTAAAACACTTCCAGCAGCAGTTGCACCAGTTTTAGTTGGAACAGCGCTTGCATTCCCAAATCCCAATTACTTAAATGCCTTTTTGGCTCTAGTAGTTAGTTTGGCTTTACAAATTGGCGTTAATTTCGCAAATGACTACTCAGATGGAATTAGAGGAACTGACACTGAACGTGTTGGCCCACTTCGACTTGTAGGCAGTGGCTTAGCAAATGCAAATGCAGTACGTAACACCGCATTTGGCTGCTTTTCTGTTGCTGCAATTGTTGGGCTACTCCTGTCCTATCGCTCATCTCTGTGGCTAATTTTAATTGGCGCGCTAGCTATTGCAGCCGCTTGGGGATACACCGGCGGAAATAATCCTTATGGGTATCGTGCGTTAGGTGAAATCTCTGTTTTCTTATTCTTTGGAGTAGTAGCAGTTCTCGGTACCTATTATGTACAAAGCCAGAAAATTACTTTCTTAGCAATTTGTGCATCGTTTCCGATTGGCGCTTTCGCTTGTGCAATTTTGGTAATGAATAACTTACGTGATCGCGCTAAAGATTTAGAAGTTGGCAAGCGGACTCTCTCAGTGGTTATCGGTGACCGTGGTACTCGGATTCTCTACCTAACGCTACTAATGAGTGGAGGCTTAATTGGAGCATTGACTGCTATTTCAAGGCCCTGGGCGCTGTTGACTATTGTGACTCTGCCTTTAATTATTTCACTATCGGCAAATGTACTGAAGGGTGCAGGCGGACGAGATTTGATTCCATTACTTCAGCGCACAGCTTTCGCTCAACTTATATTCGCAATTATATATTCGCTGGGACTAGCAATTAGTGCGTAAGATGTGCTCATGACCCGCTTACTCCCGCTACTTCTGATTTTGGCCATCAGTATTTATGCGTTTGTAGATTGCGCGCGCACTCCTCAAGAATCAATTCAAAAACTTCCGAAATGGGCTTGGATTCTTGCCATTTTGATTGCACCTTTTGCAATTGGTGGAATTGCGTGGCTCTTAGTTGGCAGAAGCCGCGGATTAGGTGGACCAAGAGGTGGACGTGGGAAAATTATTCCACCAGATGATGATCCAGATTTCTTAAGAAATCTTTAATAACTCTCTATAAGCCCGAGTAAGTGTGACGTCCGGCTCCCCAAATATTTACGTAGACGTAGTTGAATAAGAAAGTTGAGCCGGCAAATAGACACAACCATGCAGCTCGTTTACCTTTCCAGCCTGCAGTTACTCGTGCATGTAAATATGCAGCGTAGGCAACCCAAGTAATGAAAGCCCAAGTTTCTTTTGGATCCCAACCCCAATAGCGTCCCCATGCCGCTTCGGCCCAAATTGCGCCGGCAATCACTGCAAATGTCCATAATGGGAATACCAAAGCAACTAGGCGGTATGAGAGTTGGTCTAGCTCAGCAAGTGTTGGAAGTTGTTTGGCCCAATTAGGTCGATTTTCATTTCCATCTTCATCTTGGTAGCGATCCATAATTAAGTATGCGGCAGCGACGCAATTTGCTAGCAAAAATACTCCGCCAGAAATAATCGCAGCACAAACATGAATAACCAACCATGTTGATTTCAATGCAGGAACGAGCGGAGCAGTTGGTACGTAAAGCAATGTAACTGCAGTACCTAAGGTGAGTAGAACTGCAAGTGTCACAACTAAACCTAGCCATTGAACTTTATATTTTCTTAGAGTTACTAAATATGCAAACAAAAATGCGAGTGCTCCCGTAATGGAGAATTCATACATATTTCCCCAAGGAACCCGCCCTGCAGATACACCGCGAGCTACTACACCAGCTGACAAGAAAAGAAATCCCAGAATTGATAAAGCAATTCCAATTCGTCCAGCTTTTGTATATTTAATACTTTTAGGATTTGAAGAATCAGCTGCTAAGGGCGTAACACGAAAAGACCAAGCAGTTTGAACTGCAAAAGAAATGAATGCAATAAAAATAATTCCCATTGAGCTATAAACAAGATCATTAGAAAGTGTTGCCCAATCAGCTTTATTCATTATTACCTTTCTTTCCAGTCAATACATTTACAAGGGCATCAATCTCTTGGGCCAAACCAGGCGATCTGCTGAGTCCGGCGATTTCGACAACTACCCCAGAGCTAGACGTATTCTCGCCTATAACTGTACGTATCCATATTCGCCGTCGGCGTGCAAAAAGTGAGATTAGCAACCCAAGTAATGCAAAAATTGCTCCCAGCAGTGCAAATGGTTTTCCAGGGTCGCGCACAATTTGTAAGTTAACCCATTGGGTAACGTCATCAAAAGTAATGCTCCCTACACTTTCAGAAATTCCAGCACTACCAGGAATTTCCCAGACTTCCCCAGGAGCTAGTGATTTCAATCCGACTCGTTCCATTTTCTCGGTATTAATGCGATAAACCGATTGTGGTACTCCTGTATCCAATCCTAAATCCCCGAGCCATGCTGCCATAAGCAACCTAGGATTTAATGCTTCTGGATAAGAAGAAAATCCGCCTCTAATTTTATCTCGTTCCGCAGTTGGTAGAAATGAACCAACAATCCCGAGTTGTGTGGGAGTCATATCTGGAACCTTGATTGCACCAATTGAAGTCAAATTACCATCCTGAGGTAAAAAAGGAATTGCTCCACTTAAAACAATATTTTTGCTCTTATCTCTGACTGTAACTTTGGGTGAAAAACCATTTGCTTGTAAATAAATTCGAGTTGATCCAAAAGTTAGCGGCTTATTAACTTTAACTTCAACTCTTCGGGAATTTAATTTGCCACTTTCAGTAATGTCAACAATTAAGGAATAGTCGCGCGGAGCATTCGTTATTGGATCATAAGCAGCAGTAAATTTAACTACCTTTAAAGTCACTGGAGGGAAATCAGAAAGCTTAAAAAATCTTCCCGCAGAGAGTGAGTCATAGCTTGTGGCAACATTTGTGAAACTCTCCCCCTCATTCACAATTGCGCTGCCACGCATGCCACCAAGTGATCCAGTTGAAACCCCAATCAAAATTCCAATTAAAGAAAGGTGAAAGAGTAAATTCCCACTTTCTCGAATGAAACCTTTTTCCACAGCAACAGAGGCTTCGCAATCTCTGACTCGATACCTACGTTTACGAAAATGAGACCGGGCAATATCTAGAATTTCTTCAGCGCTTTTTTGAGTTTCAAACTTTCTGAACTCTTCTAGCCTAATCAAATTTTTTGGAGTAAGCGGAGGCAAAGCTCTAATATTTTTAAAATGTTCCCAAGTTCTTGGTAGCACGCAACCAATTAACGAAATGAAAAGCAAAAGATAAATAGCGCTAAACCATGTTGATGAATAAAGATTAAATAATGAAAATTTATCAAAAACTTTTGCCATAGTTGGATTGTTAACAAAATACTGTTGAACCCGAGTTGGGTCCTGATTTCGTTGTGGAATTATTGAGCCAGGAATTGAAGCTACGCCTAATAGAAGTAATAAAATTAATGCAGTACGCATGCTTGTTAATTGGCGCCATAGCCAACGCAATAAACCAACAGTCCCTAGTTCAGGAGTTTTAATCTCGTAACTCATTAGAGTGCCGTAACAAATGCTGAAGAAAATCCTTGTAACCAAATCACAATATCAACCCAAATACCGGTTACTTGCGCCAAGCCTAAAAGGATTAGTAATCCTCCACCGATTCGAGTAATTATCTTTGGGGAAATTTTGCGAAAAACCTTCATACTGCGCTCGATCCCCAACCCGGCAATTAAAAATGGAATTCCCAAACCAATGCAATACCCAAGCGAAAGAAAAGCTCCACGCACAGCAGATGATTCGGAAAACGCCAACGTCTGGACCGCGGCCAACGTTGGACCAATACAAGGAGTCCAGCCGACCGCAAATAGCACGCCTAGAAATGGCGCTCCGGCCAAACCCCAAGTTGTCACAATTTTTGGCCGCCACTGAATTTGATTTGGGAGTGCTCCTAGAAAAGCCAATCCCATTAGAACTGTAAACACTCCTAGTACTTTTGTTACCAAACTTTGCTGTTCCAATAAAACGTTTCCGGCGCCTCCAAAAAGTGCACCGTAAGAGATAAAAACTGTGCTGAATCCCAAAATGAACAGAATGGTTCCCCAAAGGATTCGACCACGTGCAGCTTTTGCGGTTAATTCAAGTCCAGTTAATCCGGTTATATATGAAAGATAAGCCGGGACTAATGGCAATACACAAGGCGAAAGAAAAGCAACTATTCCAGCGACCACTGCAATCGGAAATGCGAGTAAAGCTGATCCATTTAAGACCTGCTCGGTTAACGAAGATGCAACAGCAATCATTTAGCACTCTCGTTATTAACTTTTTCAATTAGATTAGATAAGGAAGCAATTGTGATTGTTCCGGAAATTCTTGCAGCTACTTTTTTATTTTTATCTAAAATTATTGTAGTTGGTATAGATGTCACAGGTAATGAGTTTCTGAACCCTAAAAGAATTTCATCATCAGCGATAGTTGGAAATGTAATCTTAAATCTACGCGTAAAAGCTAACGCAGAATCTTTTGAATCTCTGGTTAAAATCCCAATGAATTGAGTGACTGGATACTTTTCAGAGATTGCCTGAAGTGCAGGCGCTTCGGCGCGACAAGGAGAGCACCAAGAAGCCCAGACATTTATAACTGTAATTTTTCCTTTGTCGATGAAAGTTTTTTCTCCTAAAAGTGATTCTCCTTTTATATCTGGTGCAAATGATCGATTCTCTTTCGCAACAAAAGTGACAACACCATCACCGGCAACAAAAGATTCTTCACTTACTGATGTGCCACCAGATCCACATCCTGAAAAAATCAAAGAACTTAGAACTAAGGCTGAAATTGAGAATCTAGTTTTCACTTCTGCTTAGGAGGGAGTAGATGTCTCGCAGGTTCAGAGTATTCAACATCCTCAATCACCCCATCACTATTGAAAACAAAGGTTGTGATTGACGCAAGTGAGCACTCTCTTTTACGGGGGTCATGTATTAACCATCTTCCTTCTACATGTGATCGCACTATCCAAATTGGAAGTTGATGAGACACACAGATAGCTTCTGAACCAATTGCATTGTCACGTGCAAAATAAATTGCGGCCATCATTCTTTCAATCTGTTCTTTATACGGCTCGCCCCAAGATGGACGCCATGGGTTCCATAAATAACGCCATGTTGATGGACGACGTAAAACTCCATCGCCCACTGAAAAAGGTTTTCCTTCGAAAACATTTGCAGCTTCAATTAAACGTGGATCGGTAGTGATGGAAATTCCATGAGCAGCGACAATCGGTGCTGCTGTTTCTTGTGCTCGCTCAAGTGGTGAAACATGTATCGCACTTATTGGACGATCTTTGGACCAGAGTGCAACTGCTTCTGCCATTTGAACACCTCGGGTCGATAGGTGCCAATTTGGCTGGCGTCCGTATAAGACTTTATTTGGGTTTTCGACTTCGCCATGACGAAGCACATGTACCCGAGTTTTCATGAGGGAAATCATAGTGAGGTCGGGATTGGGGTAGCGTTGGCAAGTTATGTCACCTCAACCCACCCACTCGCACCCCACCAGATCGCTGGCACAGGAACTCCGGTCGCGCGATGATGAGCAATTAAGGCTGCTTTTATCCTCAAGAGGCGATCTTTTGTCGCCATTGCCTACTGACATTTCAGCTCTGGCATCTCGCGCCAGTGCTCCTCCAAGTATTTCCAGAGCATTGGATTCACTTAATCTTTGGGAGATTCAAGTTCTTGAAGCTCTTGTCGCATTGCCAGAACCAATCACAGTTGAAGCAGTTATTGCCGCGACGACAGAAGATGCGAAATTGGTTATTGAAAAACTTATTGCACTTGCGTTGATTTTCCCAGATGAAGACCAAATAAGAGTTCTCAATGCGATACGTGATTCAGTCGGAAATGAACCCACGGGGCTTGGGCCTGTACTTGGATTGCTAAGTACAAAAGCAATAAAGAAAATTAAAGACGCACCAGAAAATGCGCGCACGGTGCTTGATCGCTTAACTTGGGGACCGCCTAGAGGTAGTGTCTCAGATATTAAAAAACCAGGAGTCGCAATCAAGTGGCTACTTGATAATGATCTACTCCTCGCTGTAGATAGCAAAACAGTTGTACTTCCAAGAGAGATTGGGATGCATCTTCGAGGCGGGAAAATTCATCGGGAACTTCAAAATCAACCTGCTGATTACCGCGGGCGTGAATTTTCTCAAAGTGAAATTGATAAAAGTGCCGTAGGTGCAATTATTACTTTGTTACATCAAATTGAAGAGTTGATGAAGTTTTGGTCAGGCGAACCGCCAGCGATTCTAAGGTCTGGTGGAATTGGTGTCAGAGAAGTGAAGAAGGCAGCGGATGCACTTGGCGTAGAAGAGAATTACTTAATTTTTATTGCTGAACTTTCTTACATTTGTGGTCTTGTTACAGTTGATCGAGAAGAAGAATTGCTTCCAACTTCTGGATTTGATCTCTGGTTAAATTCAACTCACGATGAACGTTGGCAACTCATCGTAAATGGCTGGTTAACCACTTCAAGAGTAAGTGGATTAGTTGGGAAAAGTGAAGCTAGGTATATCTCTGCGCTTGGTCCGGAGATTGATAGAGCCGCAGCTGCAAACTTGCGCGCTTTATTTTTAAGGTTGGTTACTGAAATTTCCCCATGTGCACCTGATTTATCGGCACTGTCACAAAGAGTTCGATGGGAGCGGCCACGACGTGGCGTTGGATTACACGCTGAAATTGTACATTGGAGTTCCCGAGAAGCAGAGTGGCTTGGAATTACTGGACGAGGGGCGGTCTCCTCATTTGGTTCTGCAATTCTGAACGGAAAAGAAGATTCTGGATTAAGCAAAGCTTTACCAAAAGAGATTGATCATATTTTAATTCAAGCAGATAACACCGCAATTGCTCCTGGCCCACTTCGCATTGATCTTGCACAAGAGCTTTCACTAATCGCAAATGTTGAGAGCAAGGGTGGGGCTACTGTTTATCGATTCAGCGAAAACTCAATTAGGCGTGGCTTGGATAGTGGTCGAAGTAGCGATGAAATAATTAAATTTCTAACTCAAATTTCTAAAACTTCAATTCCGCAACCTCTCTCATATTTAATTGCAGATGTTGGTAAACGTCACGGAAAGTTAAGAGTAGGTATTGGCTGGAGTTCATATATTCGATGTGAAGATGAATCAGTTGTTAATGCAATACTCGCTGATAAACGGACTGCCCATTTGCAATTACGAAAAATTGCCCCTCAAGTTTTATTCACTGAAGTTGACACAGATGAAGCAGTCAACACATTGATTGAAGCTGGTTTCTTGCCTGCAATCGAAGGAAGAGATGGCGCTCTTGTCACTCGCAAAAGATCTGCAGCACGCGCAATCTCAAAAACTCGCCCGCCTCGAGTTATTGGAGAGTACGAAACTCCGCGTGATGAACTTTTAACTGCTGCACTTAGAGCTTTACGTGCAGGTGACAGAGCCTCAGCCAAGCGAAGTGGTGTTCCAACTACCGTTGCCAGTGCTACTCCAACTGAGACTATGGCCGCGTTGACTGTCGCCATCAGAAATAAGGAGACATTAGTTATTGGGTATGCCGACTCTGATGGTGGAGTCAGCCAGCGAATTATCGATCCAATTCAAGTTATGGCTGGCGTCCTTGTGGCGTATGACCATGGCAATGATGAAGTTCTACGGTTCCCAGTTTCACGCATAAACGGCATCGCCTTAGTCGAATAGGGCAGACTTAGCACTTAGGAAAAAGGGGTAATTGATGAGTTCGCAAGTATTGGAGCACCTAGAGAAATTAGTGCGCTGCCAATCCCCGACCTCAGATTTATCAGCTTGCCAAGCCGTAACAAAGTTAGCCGCAGAGATTGCAAATGAAATTTTAGATAACCCGGCGCAAATTCATGAGATTGAGAATCGTCCGGTTTTTTGGTGGGGTGATGCAAATCCTGAAATTGTTTTACTTACGCACCTAGACACAGTTTGGCCGATAGATTCATTTACGCCCATTTGGGAAGTTAAAGAAAACCGAATTACTGGACCTGGCGTTTTTGATATGAAAGCTGGATTTATTCAAGCACTTTATGCACTTCGTGGAGTTAGTGGATCTGTTGCTCTAATTGCAACCACTGATGAAGAAACTGGATCACGATCATCCAAAAAATTAATTGAAGATTTGTCACGTAACGCCCGCGCAGTTTTAGTTTTTGAAGCGTCCGTAGATGGTGCAGTAAAGATCGGAAGAAAAGGCAGTGCTGATTTTAAAGTTACCGTTACAGGTAGAGCTGCCCATGCCGGTCTAGAGCCTGAAAAAGGCATCAACGCCAGTACTGAAATTTCCCAATTAGTTCTTCAGATTGCCAAGATGGAAAATCCAGAATTTGGAACAACTGTTGTCCCAACGACGATGACATCGGGAAGCACCACAAATACTGTGCCGGCCTTGGCTTCTGTAGATATTGATGTGCGTTCCTTTAAAGCTGCTGAATTAATGCGGATTTCAAATGCCCTAAATTCTTTGCAGCCCCAAAATCCGGAAGCAAAAATTACGGTCACGGGTCAAATTAATCGTCCACCTCTCGAATTAACTTCAACACAATCATTATTTGAACGTGCACAAAAAGTTAATGCAGATTTAGGAAGACCAACACTAGTTGGTGTATCCGTCGGAGGCGTAAGTGATGGAAACTTTGCCGCCGCCGCAGGTGCCCCGACTCTTGATGGTTTGGGTGCAATTGGCGGTGGAGCCCACGCTCGTGAAGAATGGGTTAATGCAGATTCAATTGAATCGCAGATTACCTTTATAAATTCACTGATTACTGATCTTATTGAGAGGCCTTAATAATGAGCGAAGGTCCACTAATTGTTCAGAGCGATAAAACACTTCTCCTAGAAATTGACCATTTAATGGCTGATGAGTGCCGAAAAGCAATTGCTCCATTTGCTGAATTAGAAAGATCCCCAGAGCACGTTCACACATATAGATTGACTAATTTGGGACTTTGGAATGCGCGCGCTGCTGGTCATGATGCAGAAGCCGTAATTGATATTTTGTTGCGATATTCCCGGTATTCAGTACCACATGCTTTGCTTGTCGATATTGCAGAAACAATGGACCGCTACGGAAGACTCCGGCTTGAGGCACATCCAGTTCATGGATTAATTCTTACCTCCACAGATGCAGCGGTTTTAGAAGAAGTATTACGAGCCAAAAAAATTGCGCCGATGTTTGGTCCTCGAATTGATCCCGAAACAGTCGTAGTTTTTGCAAGTGAACGCGGGCGTCTAAAGCAAAGTTTGTTGCGTCTTGGTTGGCCAGCAGAAGATATGGCTGGATACGTAGATGGTGAAGCTCATCCAATCTCGCTAGTAGAAAAAGATTGGAAGTTACGTACCTACCAAAAAATGGCAGCTGAAGGTTTTTGGCATGGAGGTTCAGGTGTAATTGTTTTGCCTTGTGGTGCTGGAAAAACCATGGTTGGCGCTGCAGCTATGGCACTAGCTAAAGCAACAACATTAATTTTAGTAACAAATACTGTTGCTGCTAGGCAATGGAGAAATGAATTACTGCTTAAAACTTCACTCACTGAGGATGAGATTGGTGAGTATTCAGGTACTAAGAAGGAAATCAAGCCAGTCACCATTGCTACTTATCAAGTTTTAACAACTAAAAAAGGTGGAGTATACGCTCATCTAGATTTATTTGATTCGCATGACTGGGGATTAATTATTTATGATGAAGTTCACTTGCTCCCAGCCCCCGTCTTTAGATTTACTGCTGATATTCAATCGCGCAGGCGCCTCGGATTGACAGCAACACTTGTTCGTGAAGATGGCATGGAGGGAGAAGTTTTTTCTCTAATTGGGCCAAAACGATATGACGTACCTTGGAAAGAAATTGAAGCGCAAGGTTATATCGCCCCTGCAGAATGCATTGAAGTTCGCGTGAATTTAACTGATGCTGAAAGACTTCTTTATGCAACTGCTGAACCAGAGCACCGTTACCGAACCTGCGCAACAACCTTGACTAAAACAAATGTCGCAAAATTTATTGCTGACAAACACCAAGGTGAGCAAGTACTTGTCATTGGCCAGTATTTAGACCAACTAGCAAAACTTGGTGAAACCTTAGGAGCGCCAGTTATCACTGGAGATACTCCCATTAAAGAGCGGGAATCATTATTTCAACTATTTAGAGAAGGGGAAATAACAACTTTGGTTGTATCCAAAGTTGCAAATTTCTCAATTGATTTACCAGAAGCCACAATTGCGATTCAGGTATCTGGGGCTTTTGGATCACGTCAAGAAGAGGCGCAACGTTTGGGCAGAATTCTTCGTCCAAAAGCTGATGGGAGAGGTGCGCGTTTTTACACATTAGTTGCGCGAGATACGATTGACCAAGATTTTGCACAGAACAGGCAAAGATTTTTGACTGAACAAGGTTACTCATACCAAATTATTGATGCAGATGACATTCTTTCAGGAGATAATAAATTAGGCAGTTAACGCTTTCCTGAATCTGGCTTCATTAAGTTTAAAGAAGTCATGAATCTCGCCATCAATCAAAATAACTGGAACTTGTTCACCGTATTTCTCTTCTAACTCAATATTCTTGTCAATATAAATTATTTCAATCGTAAAATCTAAATCACCTTGAATTTTCACAACTTGATCCTTCATCACATCGCAAAGATGGCAACCATGCCTTGAGTAAATCGTGACCTTAGTTTTCATTTGCTCGAAATTATCCGATCAAGCAGCTCCTGTAGAACAAAAGTCAGTTCAGTTTTTGCATTAGTTGAGTTTTCTTCAAAATCTTTCAGGAATTTCTCAATAGCACCTTCTGAAATCGGTCCAATCAGCGGACCATATTTGTGCGCAAAATTCTGTTGGATAAAATCACCAAGCGCCCGAGCCAAGTCACTGCGCAGATCAGCTAATTCGGGCTCTTTACTTTGATTTTTTTGTTCTTTGGCCGCTCTCTTTATTCCTGCGCTAGCCAATTCTTCCGAATTCACTTCAAGCTCCTCTTAGAATCGGTAATACTGCTACGGTTTTTCCATGAAGCGGGGTAAATCGATAACAGTAATTGTAGGGCTGCTCGCTGCCTTGCTGCTACCGCTAGCTCCAACTGCTTCGGCTTTAACACCTGAATCCGCCATTGCCCCGTTGCAAGTTACATATGCCGGCGCTTCGACAAAGCAGACACCAACTTACATTCCGTTTAACGATACAAATCTTGATCCTAAATCCAAGTTTGAAGTTAACTTTTTTACTGAATCTAGAACGCAATGGCCAGAACCAGCAAAAAAAGCATTTCTGCGCGCCACTCAAATCTGGTCATATCTTTTTGAATCCAGCGTCACGATAACGATTGATGCTTACTGGTCCCCTCTTGATCGGGGAATTCTCGGGAATGCCAGACCTGGTGGACCTAAGGGAGGCGGATATTTCAAAGACTTTCCTGGTGCTCCAGAAAAAAACCTTTGGTACCCAGCCGCACTTGCGAACTCACTATCAAGTGATAAAAAAGATCAAGATGAACTAAATGCCGAAATAACTGCACGTTTTAATTCAAGTGCTTCGAACGTCAATTGGTATTACGGCACAGATGGAAAAAATGCTGTGGGTCAATTTGATTTCTTGAGTGCCGTTCTTCACGAATTGGGACATGGACTAGGCATTATCTCGACTGAAACTTTTAATGATCGGTTTGGAACTTTTGCAAATGAGTCACCAAGTATTTTCGCAGGTTTTGTTGCGAATGAATCTGGACGTAGATTATCTGACCTGTCTGCCACGCTCCCTGAATTCTCAACTTTTGTAACCTCTCCGCTTTATTGGGTGGGCTCTCAAGGAATTTCGGCGAATAATGGAGTTAAGCCAAAACTTTTTGCGCCGAGTCAGTACAAATCGGGATCCTCAGTTAGCCACCTAGATGATGAATTATTTCCAAAAAGCGCTATCAACGGATTAATGAGTTCAACTATAGATATGCAGCAAGCAATTCATGATCCAGGCCCAGTAGTAATTGGAATGCTTAGAGATATGCGTGGAAAAACTCCAGCCTCTCGCATCAGTGAAATTCAAAATCTGCATACAATTTCTGGAAATAAGTCAATCACTTTATCTTTCGATCCACCTGAAGAAGCAATTAGACAAGAAATTACTTCTTATCAAATAAAAGTTTATCCCGGTAATGAAGTCATCACTGTCACTAAATCTCCAGTTACGATTCCAAAACTATCTCCTGGATTCCCTTACTATTTTGGAATAATCGCAATTTCAAATGGCTTTCAAAGTAAAGAAACTACTTCTTCAGTAGTTGTTCCAGAAGATAGTTGGCTAAATAAAGTTCTTGACTCAAATTCAGATGGTCAATTTACTGCCAGCATCATTTACATGGGAAAACAAACACTTATTTACACCGATTCAAAAAGTGGATACTTGATCATGAACCAATTTGATGGAAAAGTCTGGAAACGCCAAATCGTAGATGGTGATTCAGCCAAATCTGGAAAACGAAATAGCAATCTAAATGGAAGGCTTTCTGTCTGCATAACAAATCCTGGAAAGAAAGAGAAGTTACATATCTTCTATACAGATACAGTTGAAAAGGATCTATTACATGCAAATTATGATGGTAAAAAATGGAGTTACGAAACAGTTGATGGCGATGGACCAGTAATCCAAGACTATCGAGAAGCAATTCGTACCAAGACGGCAAGTAATGTAAATATTTCAAACGCCTGTGCATCGACAACTCAAGGCTTACAAGTTTTTTATCGGGACGACTCACAAGGAATTTTGCTTGGTGCAACTCTGCTTAAATCTGGTTGGAGTTATGAAATTGTTGATGGAGATAAAATCACCGGTGGCCGAACTGATGGCGATGTAGCTTTTCATCTCGCGGCTGTATCAACTGGAAAGAAAATTCATCTGCTTTATGATTCAGTTCTCGCGGCCCCTGAAAAGAAACCTATTCAAGGTGATATTCGATACGCGACCCGATCCACTGTTTCTCCACTGGACTGGCAATTCAGCACAGTTGAAGCCGGTAAAAGAGAAATGCCAGTTGCTGGTTTTGATTTAGGACTGGCTCTCGATGGCTCAGCACTTCGTGCCATTTGGTATGCATCATCTTCTACAACTGTTTCAAAAGCTGACCGTATTCATTGGACTGACTTAACTACTCCCGGAAATATTTCTGAATTCATTCCAACATCAAGTCCAGTTTCTCCGATTGCACTGAATGGGAAGAGTGCAATTTACGGATGCGAGGATCGACTATGTTCTTTAGATCTAGTTAGTAAAAAAAGCACTCTAGCTAATGATGCAGCGATTGATAAAAGTAATACGGCATCGTGGATAAAAATTAAGAGTAGAGATTATGCATTCGTAAATGTGAATGGAAAAGCGACTTTACTAACTAAACCTTTGAATTAAATCGGTGGCTAGGTTTACTTAGCGTTACGTCTTTGAATTCTGGTGCGCTTTAGTAACTTCTTGTGCTTTTTCTTTGCCATTCTTTTGCGGCGCTTCTTAATTACTGAACCCACGAATCACTCCCTTGGAAACTTTTCTCAACTGCCGATTAACGACTTTTAAGTAGGGTCAGAGATTACCCTGTTAGGAGAAGAGTTCTAAATTAACGCGAAGTGACCCTAACGCCCTGAGGCCCTAAAACGGGAACTGAGACAAGGCAAAAGTTCCATCTACAGCCAGAGTCGCCACACAGGTGCCGAGTCCCGCCTGAGATCTTAAGCCGATGATTTCGGCACTGAGTGGAATTCGCCCTCCTAATGTTGGGTCACCTTTTTTATCAAATTGGTAAACCACGACATCTCCGGCTTTGGATTTCAGAAGTGGGTTGTTTTGTGTGGTTAGGACTGCAATCACAGTCGAGTTGTTTACCGCAGCTGATGCTCCCGAATATCTCTTACTCCATAGGACCGCACCAGTACTTGAGAATTGAGAAATTACACCTTCACTTAAAGTCTTAGTTTTTGAGGTTCCGCCTACCGTTAAATTCCCTGCCGCGCTTTTCCAAGAACGTGATGCACCCACACCATTACTTCTTACAATCTTCAAAATTTTGCCATCGGAAGGAGAAACATTAAGAATTATTCCATCTACTTTTCCGACTACCGATTTTTTTACAAGTACTTCTGAGCTATTGCCAACCAAAGTTAGAGTTTTATCCTTGTTAAATACTCCAGACATCAAGGTAGTCGCAGATTTCCCAAAATAGTATTTAGGTCCAAACTCACCTGTACTGGAAAGTAATTGCATGAAAGATCGTTCGCCGCCAGACTTAGCAATCTCAATTCCAATCAAGAAAATTCCTGTACTTCCCGGAATAATTGCAGTTACATATCCAAAATTATTCATAGCAGTCGCAAATCTATTTATAAGCTGACCATTTTTATCTATCTGGGCAACAGTTAGAAACTTTAAGTCTTTCCTGAGAGAGTTTAAAATTTCCGAGTTGACCAAATCAGGATTTAAGGTTTGGACCGTTGATGTTTGATTTGGTTGAGATTCAACAGAGGTAGTTGAGCTATCTGTGGTCGCGACAACAATTGGATTGATCTCACTTTGTGCTAAACCTGCAATCCAAATCTGTTCTTTCGAATCTGCTGCAATCGCTGTTGCTAAATCATCTTCCGATGTTCCAACTCGAAGTGACCACGCATTTACTCCAGAAGAGTCAAAAGCACTAACCCATGAATCAATTCCGCCTATAGGAGCCAGTGGATTTAGGGCGGTAGTTCCAAGAAAATCTCCAACTGCATTGCCTGCAACTATCCAATGCTTTTTAGTCGAAGTTATCCCAATGATATCGTCATTTTCGTTGCCTGAAATTGATGTACTTAAAAATGGAAGAACGATTTTTGGCGAAAAAGTTGCCGCTTCAGCGTTTGGGGCGAATATCAATGAAAAAGCTGCCACTACAAAAAGAACTCGTTTCAGCTTTGCTCACCCCTGAGCTAATTCGCGTGAACGATCACGCGCTGCCAAAAGTGCGGCACTAAATATCTCCTGTATTCCACTTTCATTTAAACTCTTAAGTGCCGCTGCAGTTGTGCCATTTGGACTAGTGACATTTTCGCGCAACGTTGTTGGTGTTTTTCCTGAATCTCGCAACATCGTTGCGGCACCATAAATAGTTTGGATACTTAATTGATGTGCATTCTCAGGTGTAAGACCTAACTCAATTCCCGCTGCCACCATCGCTTCAATAATTAGAAAAAAGTAAGCCGGACCTGATCCACTAACTGCCGTAACTGCATCTTGCAAATCTTCCTGAACGCGAATGACTTTGCCAGTTCCATTTAGTAATTTTTCGGCGAGCGCTAAATCTTTTTCACTGCAATGAGATCCCCCTGAAATAGCTGCCATGCCTTCACCAACCAACGCTGGAGTATTTGGCATCACTCGGATAACCGGAACACTCTTGCCTTTGAGACTGGCTTCAATTCCAGCGATTTTTTTGCCCGCTGCCAGACTAATAAGCACGGTCGCCGCAGTGATGTGATCTGAGATTTCGGCAACGCTCGTTGCCAAATCTTGCGGCTTTACGATTAAGAAAATTGCCGCAAATCCAGAGATTGCTTCTAAATTGGAAAGCTCACTAACCCCATATTGCGTACAGATCTCCGTACTACGTTCAGGCCGTTTTTCTAATATAGAAATAGAAGTGGGCTTGGTCCCTGATTTTATTAGCCCGGCGATAATCGCCTCTCCCATTGCCCCAGCGCCGATTATCAGTATCTGGCTCATGAGGTAGAGCCTACAACGCGAAGATCTCGCCAGGTCGGTAAGTCAATCAAAATGCAGCACCTCTCCCAACCGCCAATTCCTAGCGATGTAACAACTTCCTTAAAAAGCCTCTACCCTTGTGCCTTATGCCTGAGGTAGTAATTGATTTCCCACGCGACTGGGTCGAATTTGATAATCCCGCAGATCCATTTGGTGAGCGTTTTCGTTGTGATCTAACTTGGTTGACCTCTAATTGGACCTGCATCTATGGCAACGGATGTAAGGGAATTTACGCTGATCGTCCAAATGATGGTTGCTGTTCTGAAGGTGCTCTTTACTCGGATAAAAAAGATGAAGAACGTGTTTTAAAATTTGCTAAAAAGTTAAAAAAATCTCAATGGCAATACTTTGATAAAGCCCAACCTAAGAAAAAAGGTGGGAAGTTAAAGATTTCAGAAGTTGATGAAGACGGAGATCGCAAAACTCGAAAAGTGGATAATGGATGCATTTTCTTAAATCGAAAAGGGCATACCGCTGATGGCTACACCGGTGATTTTGGTTGTGTATTGCATCATCTCGCTCAAAGCGAAGGCGTTCATTTTGTTAAGACAAAACCCGATGTTTGTTGGCAATTACCGATTCGCCGGAGTTTCGAAAAAGTTGATCTCGGCGACGATGTCGAGGTATCAATCACGGTAATTGGCGAATACGAAAGTCGCGGTTGGGGACCTGGTGGTGAAGAGTTCCACTGGTATTGCACCAGCAACTCTGATGCTCATGTTGGTAAGGAACCGGTCTACATATCAAATGAAGCAGAACTTACTGAATTAATGGGCAAAAAAGCCTATGCTGAATTGAAGCAGATCTGCGATGCACGAATGGAAATCAAACGAGCTGCATCTCCTAAGTTATTGCCATTTTTACTTGAGCATCCGGCAACGACTTTGGCTCGAAAAGAAGCGGCTGAAAGTAAAAAATAAAAAGAACGGGAGAATTACAATGAAACGAGTTCCCCTATTTGCAACTTTGCTGGTACTTATCTCTCCAATAACTTTTGCAAATGCAGCAGAGATAAATGTTCCGCAAAGTATCACTTCATTAAAAGTTACGCTACAAGAAACTAATTTTTATAATTTAAACATTGATACATTTGTGATTCCTGAAGCGAAAACATTAATTACAGCGGTATCTGGAAATAAGATTTTTATTGGCGACCGCCCATCTCGGACTTTAACAGTCGCTAATATAGCTGGGAATACCTTAACTCTGAGTTCGAAAGTAATAGTTCCTACGCCATCAGAAATAGGACACCCAAGTAATGCATTGCTAGATATGATCGCAACTAAAGATCATCTGTATTTAGCTGTAGTCGATGGAGGTAAAGATTTTCCTGCTTGTGGTGCTGCAAAAATCTATGATTACTTAATCGCTAAATTAGATGCAAAGCCAACATTGCTCTTTAAATCTTCTCCCTGTGTTCAAGGTGAACTCTTCTGGGATGCGCGCTTGGCATTAAATGGTAATGAATTATTTATCGCTGGTGGGAATAGTTTGACTAAATATGATGATGGGACATTTCCTGGGCCAGATAGCCAAAATTATGTAGACGGGATGGAGTTCCCAAAAACTAATTATTTTGGTGCGGTCTCGTCGATTAATATAAAAACCAAAAAGGTAACTCTAATTGCGACTGGCTTACGACATCTTGGTGGATTGGTTTGGGATAGTGAGCGAAAAACGCTTTGGGAAACTGAAAATGGTCCACGCGGTGGAGATGAGTTAAATATTATTCTTAAAGGAAAAAATTATGGTTGGCCCCAAGTAACACTTGGTCGACCTTATGATTTTGAAACACCAGATAAGGGCCGAGTTAAGACAAACACAATTGGATCTTCACAGCCTCCAACATACGGGTGGACGCCATCGATCTCACCTTCAACTATTCGCAAAGTTCCAAGCAAAGGAGAGTTTGCAAAATATTGGGCTGGCGATTTAATTGTTGGCTCTCTAAAAGGAAATCAACTGCGCAGATTGCGAATCTCGCCTACCAATACAGTTATGTACGATGAACCGATCCCGGTCGGAGATCGAATTCGTACCTTAGATTTTCTAAGTGATGGAAGATTAATTCTGGCCACAGATACTGGCCGAATTATGGTTATCTCAGATGCAGAACTCCTAGGTACCGGAAGGTATCCAAAGGATCCTCCAGCCGCAGCGTAAAAGTCAGTGCTTTGTCATAGGCTGAAGCCATGGCTAAAGCACCGCTCAAAGAGCCCTTCCGCTGTTCAGAATGTGGTTGGAGTACCTCAAAGTGGGTTGGCCGCTGCGGTGAATGCCAGGCGTGGGGCAGTATCGACGAGGGCACTCGCAAACTTAATGTTGTCGCGGCGGGAGCAGTCACGGCAACCGCTCGCCCTATAGGTGAAGTTGATTTAGCTGCCGCGCAATCTCGCTCAAGTGGTGTCGCGGAGTTAGATCGAACGCTCGGTGGTGGATTAGTTCCTGGCGCCGTTGTTTTACTTGCCGGAGAACCCGGAGTTGGAAAATCCACTTTGCTTTTAACAGTCGCAGCCGAGAGTGCGCGCACCGGATTAACTGCACTTTATGTAACTGGTGAAGAATCTACTGCGCAAGTGAGATTACGTGCAGAACGACTTTCTGCAATTCATCCATCCCTTTGGTTAGCTGCTGAAAATGAATTAAGTGCAGTTGTTGCACACATTGATGCAGTGAAACCAGATTTGTTAATTATTGATTCGATCCAAACTATGGCTAGTGCCGCAGTTGAAGGATCTCCCGGTGGCGTAACACAAGTGCGTGAAGTTGCAAATACTGCAATAAGAATCGCCAAGGATCGTGGAATCACCGTAATTTTAGTTGGTCATGTTACAAAAGATGGATCAATCGCGGGTCCAAGATTATTAGAACACTTAGTTGACGTTGTGCTTAATTTTGAAGGAGATCGACATTCACGCTTGCGTTTAGTTCGGTCAATAAAAAATAGATTTGGCGCAACTGACGAAGTTGGATGTTTTGATTTGCACGATGGTGGCATCTCGGGAGTTACAGATCCAAGTGGATTATTCACGACTCGTCACGCCGAACCTGTTCCAGGAACTTGTGTCACAGTTGCACTTGAAGGCAGACGAGCGCTAGTTGCTGAGATTCAAGCGTTAGTTGGGGTTGATAAAGATCGCGATTATGGAAATGCTCGCCGAGTCACAAGTGGATTAGACAGCGCTCGAACCGCTATGACACTTGCAGTTCTGGAGTTGCGTGCAAATACAAAATTAGCAGGACGAGATGTTTATGTGGCAACTGTTGGTGGAATGAAATTAACTGAGCCAGCCGCCGATCTTGCTGCTGCACTTGCAGTTGCATCAGCAGCAGTTGGATTGGCGCTACCAGCGGATTTAATTGCAATTGGTGAAGTTGGTCTTGCCGGCGAAATTAGACGGGTTACGGGCGGCCAACAAAGAGTCGTCGAAGCTGCCAGACTTGGATTTAAGCGTGCGCTAATTCCGGCAGGAAGTGAAATTAAAGTTCCTGGAATTGAAATTGTCGAAGTACATCGGATTTCTCAAGCTCTAGAAAAAGTGAAACTCCTAGACCGTTAAGCAGAGACGATGTATCCGCCACTAATCTTCACAGGAAGTTCGGTTAAAGGCGTACGAGTTGGTCCAGCAATTGCCTTTCCATTCTGCAATGGATCAAATCTTGCGCCATGACATGGACAGATTAATTCTTTGCTAGCGGTGTCATAATCCACTGTGCAACCTTCATGAGTACATACTGCAGAAAAAGCACAAACTGCGTCCGTAGCAGTGCGAATTAAAATTCCTGGATCACCTGATGCAAGTTTGATTTGTAAAGCAGTTCCTACACTTAGATCAGAAATAGCAGCAATTGTATTTGCTGGCGCTCCTCCACCTTGTTTTGTTACTACTTTTGCTGCTGAGGATGAGATCTTTGCTGGTCTTGAAAAGAAGTTTCCTAGCGTTGCGAAAGCAACTGACAGCGCACCAACAACACCTATTCCAATTGCACTTCTTCGATCTAAATTCAAAACTCTAGAAACTGTTCGCTTTCTTGGCATGACTGACAATGCAAAAACTAACCACATAATTAAATACGCGGTGTCGGAAGCTAAGAAATAAGGTGTTGTATGAAATGAAGATGAAAGCCACAGGGATGCCGAGAGTCCAGCGCCAGCAATTGCAGCTAAAAATGGAAATACTCCGAAAAGTGTTGCTAGACCGATCGCGATCTCGCCAACCATCGTGCCAGCACCAACCAGAGTTGCGTGCTCAATCATCTTATTTAGCAGTGGTGAAATTGGTGATTGTTGTGCAAAGCCGGCAAGTTGCTTGCCAATATAAGTAGTGGCTTTTGGATTTAAAAATCCTCCATCAAGCGCTTTATCAAGGCCTGCATAAGTGAAGGTAACTCCGAGCCATAGTCGTAGTAAACGGACACTCCAACTTTGGTGGGCCCAGCTTTTTGTAATACCTTGTAAAAAATCTTGGACGCTAGACATCTTGCTCCCTAAATCAATTGATTCTCTCAGCGTAACGGTGAAAAGCCTGAGCACTAACCACTATTTGTTGAAGTTGCTTAAAATCTACTAATTATTTTTTGAATTCGCCGATCAAGCTGCAACATTAGATAGGCAATGATGATTGCCAGAATTATTAAAATTGAGTAAACAAAGTACTTGTTTTGCTCATTTGCAAACCTTTCTAAGGTCATATATCCCAGCCTGCCATGGATTAGAAATAGTGGATATGTAATAGCTCCAAAGAAAACTGCGCCAGGAATATGGATGTTAGATACCTTGGGTATAAGCGTTAAAAGCAAAAGTCCAAAAATAATTAAGACTACGACAATTACTACATTGGCGGAGTATTCGGTATTTCTTATCTTGCTTAACCTCTCTAGAGATCCAATTCGTGAATAAAGTCCTCCCCCTATTGCGGCCAGTAATCCAATTATTCTTAATGGAGTCCATCCCCACTGTTTAACTGAATAGATAATTGCTCCACCACAAATAAAGGAAAATGATCCATATAAATACCAAATGTTAAATCGGTTTAAATCAAATACATACCAAATGAAAATAACTATGGCCCAGATTGGGAAAATTGTTGGTAGATGCTCTCCCACTCGCAATTTTAAGAGTAAAAAAATTAAGAAATATAGTTGAATTTCGACCAACATAAACCAATGTGCTCCGTCTATCCAACCTTGATCAAATGCAGTTGGAAACATGGTGATACTTGCCAGAAATTGCAAAAAGTCTGGTTGAGTTTTGCTCAAAGTAGGCAAGTAAGTAATTGCTGTAATTAGAATAATTGCCATCCAATAAAGCGGATATATCCGCTTTATTCTTCCCTTTGCAAATTGCCCAGCACTTCGATTAGTTGACATCAGTATCAAGTAGCCACTTACAGCAAAGAACAACTGCACACCCAAATATCCATACTTGGCAATCTCGGAAAAAGGCGTTAAATCAATGCTGGTGACTGTGCCATTTGATATGCCATTTGAAAAATAGTGGAATGAAATTACGACTAACGCACCAACAACTCGCAGTGCATCTATATATTCAAACCGATTTTTGTTGATATTCGCCATCCAGAGTTCTCAAATTTTTTATAATCTTACACTCTAGTAATGACTTAATTAGATTTATCCAGCAGTAAAAGTACTTAAAACCCAAAAATAAAAGAAAAACTAATGGGAATTAAACTGCTGGAGTTTCGGCTAAATCCTCAGGTGTATTTGGTGTTGAACTCTTTGGCTCACCTGCAAAAGTGAACTTAGCGTCAACTCCTTCACCTTCGGTATCAACAACGATGATTTCTCCGGCTTTAAGTTCGCCAAACAAAATCTTCTCAGAGAGAACATCTTCGATCTCACGTTGAATGGTCCGACGCAATGGACGTGCTCCCATGACCGGGTCATATCCGCGTGATGCGAGCAATGCCTTTGCAGATGGCTTTAACTCAATACCCATATCTTTGGATTTCAAACGCTCATCAAGAAGTGCAATCATCAGATCGACAATTTGAACGATCTCTTTTTCTGTCAATTGATGGAAGACAACTATCTCATCGATACGGTTTAAAAATTCAGGGCGGAAATGAGCTTTGAGTTCATCAGTTACTTTATTGCGCATCCGCTCATAAGAAGTTTGTGAATCTGCGCTATTGGCAAACCCAAGTCCGGCGCCCTTTGAAATATCGCGAGTACCAAGGTTTGTCGTCATAATAATGACCGTATTTTTGAAATCTACAACGCGACCTTGTGCGTCCGTTAAGCGACCATCTTCAAGAACTTGTAGCAAGGAGTTGAAGATATCTGGATGTGCTTTCTCAATCTCATCGAAGAGCACAACAGAAAATGGGCGACGGCGAACTTTCTCGGTGAGTTGTCCACCCTCGTCGTAACCAACATACCCTGGTGGTGAGCCAAATAAACGTGAGACAGTGTGACGTTCTGCGTACTCACTCATATCAAGTTGAATAAGTGCATCTGCATCACCAAATAAGAAGCTCGCTAAAGTGCGGGATAGTTCAGTTTTACCAACGCCTGATGGGCCAGCGAAGATGAATGAACCGCCTGGACGTTTAGGATCTTTTAATCCTGCACGTGCACGGCGAATTGCTTGTGAAAGTGCCTTGATCGCTTGATCTTGACCAATTACTCGCTTGTGCAATTCATCTTCCATGCGAAGCAAACGTGATGTCTCTTCCTCAGTCAACTTCACAATTGGAATTCCGGTAGATGCGGCAAGAACTTCAGCAATCTCTTCTTCGCCAACAACTGAAACTTGGTCTAAATCTCCAGCCTTCCATTGCTTCTCGCGCTCACCTTTTTCTTGGATGAGAGTTTTTTCTTTATCGCGAAGTGAGGCGGCTTTTTCGAAATCTTGACCGTCAATTGCTGATTCTTTTTCGCGACGAACATTTGCGATTCGATCATCAAACTCACGTAAATCAGGAGGGGCGGTCATCCGCTTAATGCGCAAACGGGATCCTGCTTCATCAATAAGGTCGATTGCTTTGTCTGGCAAGAAGCGATCTGAGACATAACGATCTGCCAAAGTCGCTGCTGCGACGAGGGCGGCATCTGTAATTGAAACATGGTGATGAGCTTCGTAGCGATCGCGAAGTCCCTTTAAAATCTCAATTGTGTGAGTTACAGATGGCTCTGCAACTTGAATTGGCTGAAAACGACGCTCAAGTGCAGCATCTTTTTCTAGATGTTTACGGTACTCATCAAGAGTTGTGGCACCAATTGTCTGAAGTTCGCCACGTGCCAACATCGGTTTCAAAATACTTGCAGCATCGATTGCACCTTCGGCGGCACCTGCTCCAACTAATGTATGAATCTCATCAATGAAGAGAATAATGTCGCCACGGGTGCGAATCTCTTTTAATACTTTCTTTAAACGCTCTTCGAAATCTCCACGGTAACGACTTCCTGCGACCAATGCGCCGAGGTCGAGTGAATAAATTTGCTTATCTTTAATTGTTTCTGGAACTAAATTCTTCACAATAGCTTGAGCAAGTCCCTCAACTACTGCAGTTTTACCAACACCTGGCTCACCAATTAATACTGGGTTATTTTTTGTACGTCGTGAAAGAATTTGCATAACTCGTTCGATCTCTTTTTCGCGACCAATAACTGGATCGAGTTTTCCTTCACGGGCGGCTGCAGTTAAGTTGCGACCAAATTGATCAAGAACAAGTGAGGTAGATGGGGTTCCCTCAGCTGGACCACCAGAAGTTGCGGCCTCTTTGCCTTGGTAACCAGATAGAAGTTGAATTACTTGTTGACGAACGCGATTTAAATCAGCGCCAAGTTTTACCAAAACTTGAGCAGCAACGCCTTCGCCTTCGCGGATTAATCCAAGCAATATGTGTTCGGTACCAATGTAATTGTGTCCAAGTTGCAAAGCTTCACGAAGTGAAAGTTCTAATACTTTTTTAGCACGTGGAGTAAATGGAATATGTCCACTTGGTGCTTGTTGACCTTGACCAATAATCTCTTCAACTTGTGCGCGAACTGCTTCAAGTGAAATTCCAAGTGATTCAAGAGCTTTTGCGGCTACGCCTTCACCTTCGTGAATTAAGCCAAGCAAAATATGCTCTGTACCAATGTAATTGTGATTGAGCATGCGAGCTTCCTCTTGGGCGAGTACAACTACTCGTCTGGCTCGATCTGTGAACCGCTCAAACATGGCAACTCCTCTAACTATGAAAATCGATCCGATTACTTAAACTGCTGGTTACGCCTACAAGCCTAATCATCTCGTACTCAGGCGGCACCTTGGGTGGTACTTCTTTTAACGCTCAGCCAGGTGCAAATATGCCCGCATCCAGCTGGATTATCCAAATTTCCAGACCGACCACTAGATATAGGGGAAATCCACTAGATATAGGGGTAAGGGACGGGGCTTTAGCCGTAAAACCAGATTTGGAGTTAAAGAACCCGCAACATTCTGGTGTTCCCCAAAGTGTTTGGCTTCACACTCTCCAGCTCCAAGAACTCAGCGATACCTGCATCGTAAGAGAGCAGAAGTTCTTGGTACACGGCTGGGTCAACTGGCGTTCCTTGGATTTCAACAAACCCATGCCTGCTAAAGAAATCTGTTTCAAATGTTAGACAGAAAATTCGTTTTACTCCGAGTTCGATTGCACGAGTTGTGATCTGATCCATTATTTGTGAACCGACACCAGTGCCTCGATATTTTTCAACAACAGCCATAGTTCGAACTTCTGCTAAATCTTCCCAAAGAATATGTAATGCTCCACAACCAATTACTTCACCATCTATTTCAGCAACCGTAAACTCTTGAACAGATTCATAAAGAGTTACTGTTTCTTTTGAAAGTAATCTTCGGCCAAGTGCATAAGTATCAATAATTTGTCGAAGTTGTTTAATATCACTTGTACGTGCAGGACGGATTATTGGGTTCATTCTGGTTTCACTAGTGGAAATAAAATAGTTTCTCGAATTCCAAGCCCAGTCAGTGCCATCAGCAATCGATCTACACCCATTCCCATTCCGCCTAGTGGTGGCATTCCAAATTCAAGGGCGCGCAAAAAGTCCTCATCTAAAGCCATCGCTTCAACATCACCTTTTGCGCCAAGTGCTGCTTGTGCTACCAAACGTTCGCGTTGAATAACTGGATCAATTAATTCGGAGTAGCCAGTCGCAAGTTCAAAGCCATCAATATATAAATCCCATTTCTCCGCAACTCCTGGAATTTCGCGATGGGCTCGCACCAATGGTGAAGTATCCAAAGGAAAGCCCATAACAAAAGTCGGGGTTTTTAACTCTGGCTTAACTAGAAGTTCAAACAGTTCCTCTAGCAACTTTCCAGTAATCCATTTTGGATCAACTGATAAACCAACTTTTTTAGCTAAAGCAAGCAACTCTTCGTAAGGGGTTAACGCAGTAATTTCAACACCAACTGCTTTGGAAACAGATCCATAAAGTGAAATTTGGTCCCACTTTCCACCTAAATCACTTTCGCGCCCATCAAAATGTGTAACGGTTGTTGATCCACTGGTTGCAATAGCCGCTGCCTGCACTAAATCTCGCGTTAACTCAATCATCGAATTCCAATCTCCATAAGATTGGTAAGACTCGATCATCGCAAACTCTGGTGAGTGTGAAGAGTCAGCACCTTCGTTTCTAAAATTTCTATTGATCTCGAAAACTCGCTCGATTCCACCAACTATGCATCGCTTTAAATAAAGCTCTGGTGCAATTCTTAGAAATAGTTCCATGTCGTATGCATTGATGTGAGTTTTAAATGGTCGGGCTGCCGCTCCTCCATGCAAGACCTGCAACATAGGCGTTTCAACTTCAATAAAATCTTTTTGCGAAAATGTATCGCGTAGTGATTTCATTACAACAGGACGCAAGCGCGCATTTGATCTAGCTTCTGGTCTAACAATTAAATCTACATAGCGCATCCGAACCCGGGTCTCTTCAGACATTGGTTTGTGCTCTACAGGAAGTGGGCGCAAAGTTTTAGCTGCCATATCCCAAGAGCTTGCGAGTATGGAAAGTTCTCCGCGCTTGGATGTGATTATTTCACCGGTAACACTTACAAAATCACCAATATCTACAAAAGTTTTCCATTGTCCTAAGACTTCTTCACCAACTTTGTCTAGTGAGAACATAGCTTGCAGCTCGGTTCCATCGCCTTCGCGCAAAGTTGCAAAACATAACTTTCCGGTATCTCGTTTAAAGATAACTCGCCCACTCAAACTCTCTGTAACACCAGTTGTCACATCTATTTCTAAATCAGCAAACTTTTCTCTAATGGATTTAAGTGAAGAGGTGCGTGGAACTGAAACTGGGTAAGGCTCAACACCTGATGAAATTAAAGTTTCTCTTTTTTCGTGGCGAATGCGAATCTGCTCTGGCAGATCATCCACTTCGGCGGCGCTATTACTTTCCTGCGTCCCTTTTTCGCTCATGGGGTAGAGGGTACCGGTTCTAGTGGTTTCGTTCGTGCACCAGACGAAGGCCAATTAAGGTCAAATCTGGTTCATGAAAATCAATGGTTTCACAAATTCCGATTACTAAGGTCGCCAAACCTCCAGTAGCAACCACCGTAATTCCTTCTACATTAAGTTCATCACTAATCCGCCGCACTAATCCATCAACTTGCCCAGCAAAGCCATAAATTGTTCCGGATTGAAGTGCTTCTACGGTGTTTTTCCCAATCACTGATTTGGGTTTAATCAATTCGACTTTTCTAAGTTGTGCAGCTCTAGCCGCTAGAGCTTCAACAGATATCTCAATTCCAGGAGCTAATGCACCGCCCAAAAACTCACCCTTGCCTGAGACGACATCAAAATTAGTTGAGGTGCCAAAATCAACAACAATTACTGGACCATTCTCACCAAACATTTCATGAGCAGCCAATGTATTTGCAATTCGATCCGAACCAATTTCTTTAGGGTTATCGACTAGCAAAGGAACACCGGTTTTTATGCCTGGCTCAAGAATGGTTGATGGAGTTTGTGCATAATGCCTTGAAAGCATAGTGCGTAATTCGCGTAGAACGGCCGGAACTGTTGAACATAGAGATATGCCAGTTACTTCATAATTTTCGACTAAAGAACGATATTTAATCCATAGCTCATCGGCAGTGTCACGCGGATCTGTCTTCACTCGCCATGAATGCAAGATCTCTTGATTTTCAAAAACGCCCAATACTGTATTGGTGTTTCCAACATCAATTGTTAATAACATTTAACTACCCCTTAACTTTCAGATCTAAGCCAATATCGAGAATTGCGGCAGAATGAGTCAAGGCACCGATTGCAATAAAATCGACTCCACTCATTGCATAATCGCGAGCATTTTCCAACGTGATTCCCCCTGATGCCTCAAGTTTTGTTCGACCAGCGCATTGCTTAACCGCTAATTTGCATTCTTCAGGTGACATGTTGTCTAACAAAATTAAATCTACTTTGCCCGCTATTGCCTCTTCCAACTGATCTAACCGATCAATTTCAACTTCAATTGAAAGATTTGGGAACTTGTTTCGCACATCAGTAATTGCATTAGCAATACTTCCAGTCGCAGCGATGTGATTATCTTTTATCAAAGCCGCATCAGATAAGTTCATCCGATGATTCGTAGCTCCGCCCATTCGCACTGCAAACTTCTCTATCTCGCGCCATCCTGGCGTTGTTTTACGGGTATCCCGAACTATGCAATTAGTGCCTTTTACTGCTTCAACCCAAATACTTGAAATAGTTGCAATTCCTGACAGTCGTGAAAGGAAATTAAGCGCTGTTCGTTCTGCTAGAAGCAAGTCAGTAACTTTCCCCGTAGCTTCAAAGATTAATTGCCCAGCTTCTACTTTGCTACCTTCAGATATTTGCTGACCAAACTTAATCGCAGAGTTTCCAGCAATTTCAAGAACTGCTTGTGCAGCAAATATGCCAGCAATAACTCCGCTCTTTCTGGAATTAAATTGAGCAACTGCAATTTGATCAGCGGGGATTATTGCAACTGTTGTTGCATCTAAGCCACTGCCTAAATCTTCTCGAAGTGCTGCATCAACTAGTTCCTCAAAAGGTTGTGGTGATATTTTTTGCTCCAGCATGGTCGCAACAAGTTGATTCGATAACCTACTCATTAATCACCTTTTCTAAATTGTGTAGATAATTTCCTTCTATATCCATCTCTTGCAAAATCCGCTGTTGCCAAGAATCTAATGAGTTAGGAAAATCCTCTCGCCAATGAGAGCCACGTGTTTCTTCTCTAATTAAGGCTGACCGCACCAAAACACTCGCTAGGCAATGCAAATTAGTCACTTCCCAAGCTTCTACACAAGGTTGATTAGATGTTCTTTTTGCTAGTTGATCTAAAGTTGCCAATACTTCTTCCAATGATTCTCTAGTTCTGATTACTCCTGCGCCTTTACTCATAGCGTTAGCAATATCTTTTCTAATTGATGGATCAAACAAAATACTTTTTGAATTGTTTTCTACAGGTTCGCCCTGTTCTGGGAGATTTATCTTTAAATCATCGGCAATACGCGCAGCAAAAACTAAGCCCTCCAACAAAGAGTTAGATGCCAATCGATTTGCACCATGGACTCCAGTACATGCTGTTTCACCACATGCATAAAGCCCAGAAATGCTTGAGTGCCCAAATAAATCAACTCGAACGCCTCCAGATGCGTAATGAGCAGCAGGTGCAACTGGAATCAAATCTTTTGTTGGATCAATTTCATGATCTAAGCAAGATTGATAAATAGTTGGGAATCTTTCTGCGAAATTTGATATCGCACTTACATCAAGCCAAACATGATCACTTCCATTTTTGATCATCTCGCGCATAATTGCTTTTGCTACAACATCGCGCGGGGCTAAATCTGCTAATTCGTGTGCACCTTGCATAAATCGATCACCAGCATCGTTGACTAAAACTGCTCCTTCGCCACGAACTGCTTCGCTAATGAGCGGTTGCTGTCCACTCGCATTATTTCCAAGCCACATAACTGTTGGGTGAAATTGAATAAACTCAACGTCGGCTATTGCAGCTCCTGCGCGCAATGCAAGCGCAACGCCATCTCCTGTTGAGACTGGAGGGTTTGTAGTTTGGGCGAAAACTTGTCCCAAGCCACCTGTTCCTAAAATTACCGCTCTGCCAAGTGCCCGACCAACGCCATCTCGGCTTCCTTGACCAATCACATGCAATGTAACTCCGCAAACTCGGCCATCGTCGTCAACAAGGGCATCTAGTACAAGTGCGTTCTCAATTAATTCAATTCCATCATCTTGTGTCACGGCTGCAAGTAATGCTCGTGAAATTTCAGCGCCAGTTGCATCACCGCCCGCATGCAAAATCCGATTTCGATGGTGACCACCTTCGCGCGTTAATGCAATTTCACCACTTACAGATCGATCAAAAACCGCACCTCTGGCAATTAATCTTTCAACAGCGCCAGGTCCTTCAGAAACTAAAATTCTTACAGCCTCAATATCACAAAGACCTGCTCCAGCAACCAGTGTGTCCTCTTCGTGCTCGGCAGGTGAATCTCCTGGACCCAATGCCGCTGCAATTCCACCTTGCGCCCACTTTGTAGAACCAGCGTCAACGCGGGCTTTAGTAACTAACAAAACTGATAACCCATTTGCACGAACTTGAAGCGCGGTAGTCAAGCCCGCTATTCCAGATCCCACAATTATTACGTCAGCTTTTATCGTCCACCCAGGGCTAGGTGCAAGTAATTTCAATTTCCCCGCCCTTCTGGCTCAATAACAGCCGCAAAATTATCTATTAACCTGACTGAGCCTACCCAACCAGCAAGCAGTAGTTGCACGGGACCTAGATGGTTTTGATCTACCTCAAGCAGGCTATTGGGATTTACTATTGCAAAATAATCCAACTTGAAATCCATCTCAGTGGCTAGTTCAGCCAGAACGCTAGATTTTATTCCAACAAAACTTTGTTTTTTACTACCTATCTCTAGCGCTCTAGAAATTACGAGCGCAGATATTTTCTCCTCAGGCGAGAGTCTCTTATTTCGCGACGAGAGTGCTAGCCCTGAACTTTCCCTAATTGTTCTAGCAGAAATAATTTCAATTTCAGGGTGTGCACGTTTTGAGAATTCTTTAATTAAAAATAGTTGTTGAAAATCTTTTTCTCCAAAGATTGCATAATCTGGTTTTACGATTTCAAATAAACGATTCACAACAGTTAAAACACCATCAAAATGTCCTGCTCTAGTATGTCCCTCGTACATTCTTCCAAGTTCACCGGCGTCAATTAATTTATATTTATCTGGATAGATCTCAGAAACGTCTGGTGTCCACAAAACATCAACCCCTGCGGCTTTTGCTAGTTGGATGTCTTCATTTAGTGTGCGCGGATATTTAGCTAAATCTTCGACAGATTCAAATTGTGTTGGGTTCACGAATATGCTCATTACAACTTGGTCGGCCAAACTCTTGGCTTCTTTTACTAAAGATAAATGACCTTGATGTAAGGCACCCATTGTGGGTACAAATGCAATCTTTTTTTCACTCAGCACATTTTTGGCGATGTGACCACTGGGTGGATATTTAAGTAGGTGTTGCATGTACTGCTCCAGTCCGCTGCTTGGGTACCAGGCTTCACTCAGAGTTTACTCGCTAAATTGTCCACTATCCAAAAGCTGCGAAATCGCACCAAACCCTGGCAAGCTCGCTGTTGGATCTATCTCATTCCATGGTCGCAAGACGAACTCTCGCTCATGCGCACGTGGATGCGGAATTGTTAAGGCCGGAGAATTAATCAGCATTTCATCACATTTGATTAAATCAATATCAAGAAACCTCGGACCCCATTTAACGGTATTTTCATTCCGTTCGCGCCCATGCGCTCCTTCTATTGCTTGAGCTACTAACAACAACTCCTCTGGCTCCAGATTCGTCTCAATAATTATCACTGCGTTTATAAAATCTGGTTGTGGTGGACCGCCAACTGGTCTCGTTTGATAAAAGGATGACAATGCAATTACTTCACTGACTTCGTTTAATGCTTCTGCGGCAGAACTTAAAATTTCTGCGCTGTTACCGAGATTCGAACCAAGAGATAAAACCGCCCTCATCTGGTTCTTTCGATTCGCACTGCTACATCCAAAATCTCGGCACCAACTGGAGCTTCTGGTTTATGTACGACAACTATGACGGACTTCGCCTGAATAAAATTCCTAAAGATCTCTTCACTAATACGCTCGGCTACTTTTTCAATTAAATTTACCGGGGGCCCTGTCAAAACATTTATAACTTTTCCCACAACAGCTGAATAATCAATCGTCTCTGATAAATCATCATTTTTTCCTGCCTTTGAAAGATCTATTCCAATTTCAAGATCAACCGAAAACATTTGGCCATTTTTTCTTTCAAAATCATGAACACCATGAAAGCCAACTGCAGAAATTCCAGTAAGAATTATCTTATCCACTACATGGCCCCACTTTCAGAATTCGGTTCATTAACTATATCAATCGCCATTTTGTGTTCTTTCACAGAATGTGTGCGCACGCCCCAGATCTTGCTCTTAGCACATAGAGAGGTAATTGCTACAGAAGCGCTCTCCCGCTCGATCGGAGTTAGTTCTTCTCCTAAAAATCTTTTTCTAGATGCCCCAATCAGAATTGGGAAACCCAAATTAGTAAACAGCTCTAAGTTATTAACAATCTCCCAGTTATGTTCTGGAAGTTTGGAAAATCCTAATCCTGGATCAAGAATTATTTGATTTTCTAGTACCCCTGCACTTTTTAAAGAATCAACTCTTGCCAACAACTCTTTTATTACTTCTGAATTTACATCTTCATAAATAGCCTTGATTTGCATTGTGTCCGAACTTCCACGCCAATGCATTACAACGTATTTCACCCCAGTAGTTGCCACTAGATCAGCCATCTTTGGATCTGCTAAACCACCACTTACATCATTAATGATTGTTGCTCCAGCTTTAAGCGCTTCCTGAGCCACATTTGCTCTCGTTGTATCAATACTTACAGTCGTATTTGGAAAAGATTTAGCAATCGCATCAATGACTGGGATTGTGCGAACCAACTCTTCGGCCTCAGTTACTCGTTCAGCCCCAGGACGTGTCGACTCTCCTCCAACATCAATGATGTCCACACCTTCTGAAATCATCTCTTTCACGCGATTCATCGCCGCAGAAAGAGAATTATGCATTCCGCCATCTGCAAAAGAATCAGGTGTAACGTTCAAAATTCCCATCACTAAGGTCTTCAATTTAACGACCTAGAATTAAACTAATCGCTTCCGCACGAGTTGCTGAATCACGCAAGTGTCCCCGAACCGCACTTGTTGTTGTTCGCGCTTTAGGTTTCCTTGCTCCCCGCATGGACATACACAAATGTTCGCAATCAATAATGACTATTACTCCCGCTGCTTCAAGAATTTCAACCAAAGAATCTGCGATCTGTGTGGTTAAACGCTCTTGCACTTGCGGACGTTTAGCAAAAAGATCTACTAAACGCGCTAGTTTCGAAAGTCCAGTGATTCTTCCACTTTCCCCTGGAATGTAACCAATGTGTGCAACTCCATGAAATGGTGTTAAGTGATGTTCGCAGTGTGAAAAAACTTCAATATCGCGAACGATAATTAATTCACGATGACCAGCATCAAAAGTGGTTGTCAAGACTTCCTCAGGTGAACTCCACAACCCAGCAAAATTTTCTTGCATTGCTCTAGCAACTCGAGCAGGTGTGTCTTTTAATCCTTCGCGCTCTGGATCTTCACCAAGTGCAATTAACAACTCCAGAACTGCAGCTTCTGCTCTTTTTTGATCATAAGGCTGCTTGGCTCTGCCTTCATGAGGTGATGTAAATGAGATTGGCGTTATTTCATCCATCGAGAGTCGGCTTCTGGTAAACAATTGCTGGGCGATTCGAAGGTTTACGAAGAGGTGAGCCAGTCCACGCTGCACGGGCTGGTCTTGCGGCCACTTGCGCAAACAATTCTAGAATCTCTTCTTTCTCGAGAGTTTCTTTATCCATTAATGCTTTAACTAAACCATCAAGAACATCTCTATTGTTCTCTAAAATTTCATATGCTTCTAAGTGCGCACTTTCAATCAAACTTTTAACTTCTTGATCCACTATTGCAGCTACAGATTCTGAATAATCCCTCTGATGTCCATAGTTCATTCCCATAAATGGTTCGCCATCTTTGCTACCTAATTTAATAGCGCCGATCTTTTCGCTTAATCCATATTGGGTAACCATTGCCCGGGCTAATGCACTCGCTTTCTCAATATCATTAGAGACTCCAGTGGTTGGATCATGAAATATCAATTCTTCGGCTGCACGTCCACCTAATGTGTATGCCAACTCATCAAGTAATTGAGATCGCGATTGTGAGTATTTGTCTTCGTCTGGCAACACCATTGTGTAACCCAGTGCTCGACCACGTGGCATGATCGTAATTTTCTGAACTGGGTCAGTATTAGGAAGAGCATGCGCTACAAGAGCGTGTCCACCTTCGTGATAAGCAGTTATCAATCTTTCACTGTCATTCATCAAGCGACTAGTTTTTTGTGGCCCTGCAATCACTCGATCTACAGACTCAGCTAAGGCTTCATTCGAAATTACTTTTTCTTCTTTACGAGCAGTTAGTAACGCTGCTTCATTAACCACATTTGCTAAATCAGCACCAGTAAAACCTGGGGTTCTTCTAGCTAGCGCTAATAAATCTACTCCTTCAGCTAAAGGTTTATTTTTTGTATGAATCCTTAAAATTTGATGGCGGCCCTTTAAATCTGGGCGCTCAACAGCTATCTGTCGATCAAAACGTCCTGGGCGGAGCAATGCAGGATCAAGAATGTCTGGACGGTTAGTTGCAGCGATAAGAATGACTGAGCCATTTGCTTCAAAGCCATCCATCTCTACCAACAATTGATTGAGGGTCTGTTCGCGTTCATCGTGACCGCCACCCATTCCAGCACCACGATGTCGACCGACTGCATCAATCTCGTCAACAAAAACTATTGCTGGGGAATTTAATCGAGCTTGCGAAAATAAATCGCGAACTCTAGATGCGCCAACTCCCACAAACATCTCGACGAAATCTGAGCCGGATATTGAGTAAAAAGGCACACTGGCTTCTCCGGCTACTGCCTTAGCAAGCAAAGTTTTACCGGTTCCTGGAGGGCCATATAACAAAACGCCTTTAGGAATTTTGGCACCTAACTCTTGATACTTTTCAGGAGCAACTAAAAAATCTTTAATTTCGCGTAACTCTTCAATTGCTTCATCCACGCCAGCTACATCTTCAAATTTAGTCTGTGGGGTTTCTTTTGAATTTAACTTTGCTCTCGATTTTCCAAAAGAGAAAGCCTTACCGGCTCCCTGCGCTCTGCTCATTACAAAAAAGAAGATAAACCCAATTAAAAGAAAGGGGAGCAAAGTAAATAAAAGTGAAACCAGTAATGATTGAGTTGGAACTTTTACATTCCATTTTTTAGGTGGTGGATTTTGAGCTAACAATTCAACTATTTGTGGTTCTTGCGCAGTGATGTAAGAGGCTTCTAGCTTTGAAGAGCCATCAATTGTTACTCCAGCTTTAAGTACAACGCGAATTAATTGCTCTTTATCTACTAGCAACACTGAATCTGCCTCTTTCGCAGAAATTGCTGAAAGTACAGTTGAAGTATCCACAACTTTAAAACTTTTGTTTAAGTTTATAATTTGGGTGTACCCAATTGCAAGCAGCATTGCCACGACTAGCCAAGTTAGTGGCGACTTTAAATACTTTTTAACTTTAGCCAAAACTTTTCCGATCATATTAGGAGTACATGTGTGGTGAAAGAACTGCAACGACTGAAAGATTTCGGTACTTCTCGTTGAAATCTAAGCCATATCCAACAATGAATGCTGGCGGAATATCAAATCCTACATATTTAACATTAACTTCGACTTTGGCCGCTTCGGGTTTGCGGAAGATCGTACAAATTTCTACACTCTTTGCGCCACGTGATTCTAAATTTGCTTTAAGCCAAGATAATGTCAAACCAGTATCAACAATATCTTCAACAATCAAAACATTTCTTCCAGTAATGTCGCAATCTAAATCTTTTAAGATCCGAACAACTCCACTTGATTTAGTTCCGGAACCATAGGAAGAAACTGCCATCCAATCCATTTCTATGTGCCGCTGAATGGCTCGAGACAGATCTGCCATTGCCATAACCGCACCTTTTAAAACACCAATCAGAAGTAAATCTTTTCCTTCATAATCTTTTTCGATCTTTCGAGCGATCTCATTTATGCGCACCTTTAATTGTTCTTCAGTTACAACAACTTCGGTGACTTCATCTTTGATTACCGACAGATCCACAGGTGAACCCCCTCTTGATTACGCTGGCTTCCGATTACTTCGAGAGGGTTAGTCTGCCGGAATCTCGGCGGGCTGTAATGCCACCGGCTAAAGCCACTGGGCCCTGCCCTTTCCAGGCTCCGACCAGCGCTTCTACCTCCAGGATCTGCTCTGCGGAAAGAGCAGGCGCCCCCATTGCTTCGATCGCCCGCTTGATAACCCGTTTTCGAAGAGCGATAGGCAGATCTGAGATGGACTCAATCGGAATCTGGGTGGGATCATCCAGATTGGCAAAAATACCCCCTGCGATCGAATCGAGGGCATCGGCATCTTCTCGCAAGATGCGCGAAGTGCGAGCTAGGGCCTTAGAAATTCCTGGACCAATCTCTTTTTCCATCTTGGGCAAGATTTCATTTCGCACCCGCACTCGAGCAAAACTTGAATCTTCATTCTGGGGATCACTCCAAAATTCAATTCCACTCTCTTTGCATGCGGCTAATACTTGAGCTCTAGTTAATTCAAGAAATGGTCGCACATGCCTGCCAACCTGAAATGCCATTCCAGAAAGTGAACGAGTGCCTGATCCACGTGCCAAACCAAGCAATACAGTTTCTGCTAAATCATCTTCGGTATGTCCGAGAAAAATTGCAACTGCACCAATTCGATCCGCCTCGGCATCGAGTGCGTCATAACGTGCACGCCGCGCTGCAGCCTCCATGCCTCCAGCACCGACAACTTCAACTTGAGAAATTTTTACTTCTGCAATTCCTAATTTGCCTAATCTTTTTTGAGTAAGTACAGCCACATCACCTGAACCACTTTGTAATTGATGATCTACAACAATTGCGCTCAGTTGAATTCCAACTTTATTTGCTTCAAGAGTTGTTGCTGCGGCTAGTAAAAGTGAATCCGCTCCCCCTGACACTGCAAGCAGAATTCGATCTCCCGGCTCAAAATGTGCGAGTGCATTTCGTGCTGCTCTACGCGCATCAATCATCATGATTTAATCTAAAAATCCACGCACGCCGCTGTACTTTTCGACCTTTTCTGGATCTAATTCAAAACCGATTCCAGGTTTAGTTGGAATCTCAAGCAAACCATCTTTGTCTAATTTCCAAGGCTCTGTTGCTAAATCATCAACGTATGCCGAACCAGTGCAATACTCAACTTTTTCTGCAGTAAGAATTGCTGAAGAAAGCTGTAGATCAACTGCCAGTCCAATTGCGGTATTCCATCCATGTGGAATTACGCGAATTGCATACTCATCAGCTATTGCTGCGATTCTTCGGAATTCACCAATTCCACCAACTTTTGTAACATCAGGTTGAATAATGTCAAAAGCTCGTTCGGTAATAAATGGTGTAAAACTTTGGCGGCGAGTTAAAACTTCACAGCCGGAAATTGGTACTGGAGATTGCTTGCGCAATTCAACAAAGTCAGCCAAATCATCTGGTCTTAGTGCTTCTTCGAACCAACCCACGTTGTAATCAGCGAGCATCTTTGAAGCATTGATTGCCCAGCGAAGATTTCCACACCAGTATGCATCACTTCCACCAGCATCTACTGCCAAGAAACAATCATCACCGATTGCCTGGCGAGCGCTCTTAACTAGTAGCTCATCATTTGCAGTATCAATTCGGCCAAATGTTCCCCATCCGATTTTAAAAGCTTTGAATCCTTGTCCTCTTAATTCAGCTAAATTCGCATTCATTATCTTGGGTTCATCCATCAAAAGCGATGCGTAAGGCATTACCTTCTCGCGCAATCTTCCGCCAAAGAAACGACCAATTGGTTGGCCAGTGATTTTTCCGAAAATATCCCACAATGCAATATCAATTCCGCTAATTGTGTGGGTAATAGAACCACCACGACCCAGCCAGAAAGTATTTTGATGCAATTTTTCACTAACTCGCTCAGGTTCAACTGCGCTCTCACCAATCAACATAGGTTTCAAAACTTCCAGTGAGGCAGCAACTAAATCTGAACTTGTAAATACGGTACCAACGCCGACCACTCCAGAATCTGTTTTGATTGAAATTAGAGTGTGCACAACACTGTCTGGTTTTAACTCTTCAGTCCAACCACCTTTAGGAGTCGCTCCTTTTAATCCAGCAAATTTCACATCAATGATTTTCACTTTAGTTACTCCTGTTTGGGATAGTAGGCCAAAAGTTGCACTGCAAACTATAGATAAATTAACTTAAAATGACTATACCCGACCGCCAAATGGGATCAATCCCTGAATCGAATATATAGAACTGAATAGCAACCCTTTTTTGGTGTTGTGGGCTTCCCACATCATCCCGTTTCCAGCGTAAATTGTGATGTGGTGGATAGTGCTGATATCGGCTTTGTAGGAGTAGAAAATTAAATCACCAGGAACTAGCTCATTTAGAGGAATACGTTTAGTCCAGCTGTAATAAATCCGTGAGTTCACTCGATCCCATTGTGTGTAATCCAATCCCGCAGATCTATATGAAGCGAAAACCAATCCAGAACAGTCAAAACTATTTGGCCCTTCATTTCCCCATACATATGGTTTACGGGCAAGTACTTGCTTCTTTGCAAATGCAACTGCCGCACTTCTTTGATTTTCATTCGTTCTAAACGTTGATCTACCTGTACTGAAACCAACTCCAGTTACTGGCCAAATTTTTGCTTGTCCAGTTGTTTGCCCAGCACGGTTTGCTAACTCTTCTTCGAGTATCGCTAACTGTCTTTGTTGTTCTAAAGTAACCCGTTTTTTCCGTGCGCTTGATAACTCTCTAATTATTTGAGCTTGGATTTTTTCTAATTTATTTACTTCCACTTGTTGCTGTGCTCTTGCATCATCCGCAATTTTCTTTGCTGCGGCTACCCGTGCAGTTGCAACAGCTTGCTCAGCTCGCGCGGAATCTGCTTCTATTTTTGCTTCAGCCGCTGCATTCTGAGCCACTTTTAATTTGGAAAGCACTTTTGAGTTTCCCTCACCAAGAGCATCAAGAATAGAAAGTCGGTCTGCTAAATCTTGAGGTCCATTTGCATTAAGTATTGAATCAAAATCAGTAAATCCAGAACCCATTATGTAAGCGTTTGCTGCCATCTTGCCGATCCGCATATTTGCATCAGCAACCGCAGCAATAGCAGCTCTTTCCTTTTTCGCAGCTTTTGCCGCTTTTGCTATGGCAACCTTAAGTTCTGCTTGTTCTCTAAGATAAATAGCTCTAGCTGAATTAGCTTTAATCGTTAAGGTTCTTAATTGATTAGCTGCCGAAGCCAATTTCGCTTTAGCCTTTGCGGCTTCACTGGCCTTAGCAATCTCTTTTTCTTTCGCTGCTTTGATTTCCTCAAGAGTTGGTTTGCGAGTTGCCGACTGCGCTTCGATTGGTGTGGCGATGAATGCCATAGCCAAAACGCAGGCCACAAGGCCAGCTGTGCTACGACTAGAAAACACATTTCCCCCTTGTCGCTGCTTTAGGGAAGATCAGGCAGTGACGAATGGCTTTAGGATAAATGAGCAACTTTAGAAAACTCTGTTATTTCAAGAATTTTGTACCTGTGTCCTGATTAAAACCTAATTAACCACATCTCGGCGTTTAAACAATATTGCGGCTGTGGCCCCAAAAATTAATAGATAGCTCGCACTCCCAAAAAGCGCCCACGAATATGAAAAATCCACCCCAAATTGCACTGGGATAGAACTCATCAATTGTCCAGGCATCCATTTTGATATGCCGCTAACAGTGGCAGAAAGAATATTCTCAATTACCAAGATCCATGCCAATGCGATAGAAATTGAACTGATCGGAGAGCGTAGTAGCAATCCCAGTGTCATTCCCACCGTTCCATATGAAATCACTGAGAGAAAAACATTACCAAATGTTGAACCAAACAAAGATAAAGCGCTAGATGTATACCATTGATCAGTACTAACACCTTTTGTGTTTGCCAAGGATGCCGAGATAGCAATACTTACGATGGCAGAAAAACACACGGACAACAAAGCAAATGAAACCATTGCTAAATACTTGCCGGATAATAGTAATAATCTCCTAGGTTCACGTACCAACAAATTTCTTAAAGTTCCATTTGTATATTCGATCGCAGTTTGAGCCGCAAATACACAGAGCGCGATAACACCAAGTAGCCCAGCCGAGTTGGCAAACCCAACATATAAGCCATTGGGCAATGCAAGAGTTTCACGAGTAATCATCATTCCTTCACGACCATTCCCACGTGAAGAATCCAGAAGCAAAAATAGCAAGGAAGAAATTAGTCCGGTTAATCCGATTACTGCAGCAATTGTTCCTAAAAATAAAGTAGGGCGACGCAATTTTCGCCATTCTGATTTAAAGATCCGAATCATTAATTATCACCCGTCAATTCAAAGAAAGTTTCTTCTAGAGTTGGGAGTGCAGTTACTAGTGATGAGAGAATTATTCCTGCTTCAAATGCGGCCCGATTAAAATTTGTGGCAAAAGTTGCATCAGCTACTACATGCACACTTTGATTTACGATTTGTGCTTGATGTCCAGAGTTTGTTGCAATTTCAATCAATCGCGCTAGGTCCTGCAAATTTGAGGTACTTGCTATAACAGTTGGTTGCTGAGCAGTCAGCAAAGCTTTTGTTTGCCCTGAAAATAGCACTTTACCGTTTCGAAGCATTACCAAATCATCTGCGATTGCTTCGATTTCAGATAGCAAATGCGAAGAAACAAGAACTGTTAGACCATAACCAGCTAAATGTCCCAGCAACTCGCGTACTTCTTGAATCCCAGCTGGGTCTAAGCCATTTGTTGGTTCATCAAGGATCAGCAATTCGGGAGATGGCAGTAATGCCGCAGCAATTCCCAATCTTTGTTTCATTCCAAGTGAATAAGTTTTAAACTTAGAACTTGCTCTATCTAACAACCCCACTTGATCTAGAAGTTGGTCAACTCGATCGTGCGGAAAATTTCCTAAGGTAGCCAAAACCTTTAGATTTTCTCTCCCTGACAATGCTGGATAAAATGCAGGTCCTTCAATTAGGGCACCGACTTTTCCTAAAAATCTTTCAGGATGAGTAAGAGGTTCGCCTAAAACGGTGCCTAAGCCAGTTGTTGGTTTAACTAAACCCAAAAGCATTCTTATAGTTGTGGTTTTCCCAGCGCCGTTTGGCCCGACAAAACCACAGATTGTTCCGCGCGGGACATCAAAAGAAATATGGTCTACCGCATTTCGCTGGCCATAACGTTTAGTTAAATCTGTAACCGAAATTGCGGCACTTTGAGAAGTTAACACCTTGTAAGAATTGCACATTTAATGAATAAATCCAACAATCGATATTTTGCTTGGTGATGATCACTTCTTTAAGCGTCTGGGACGACCACAGTAACTTTTACAAAGGCCCCAGCAGGAAGGTTGGTTCCTGGTTTTGGGGATAAATCGCGAACTATTCGAGTAGCTTTACCTGAGTTAGGTGACAGATCAACAATTTGAGCAACTAAATCGAGTGCAGCAAGCGCACCAGCAACCTGTTCTGCAGTCAATCCAGTTAAATCGGGAACTTTTCGTGCATATTTTGCTGGATTAAGAATCATGGAGAGCGTTTGTGGCAAGGGGATATTTCTCGCAGAACCATCAGAATTCTTCAATAGCCAATCAGGTGCAGAACAATCATTCGGAATACATGGCCTGTGCATCCAGGCTCGAATATTCCCGCCACCTTTTGGTGTTCGTGGAGACATTAAATAGATTCCATCCCCAGTAAATTTGTCACTATTCACGGTTGGATTTTGCAAAATAGGCGAGCTTAAACCAAGTGAAATTTCGTTACTTGTCAATGGGTAATTTGCTAGTGGTTCGCCAAGGTAGACAGTAAGAACTTGTCCCGCACCAATTTTAGTTCCTGTAGTAAAAGCAAATTTCTCATCTCTTAATTCAAGTGAGGTGTCACGAATACTCCAATTTGAAATATCAATTTCTTTATCCGTTTTGTTATGTAAAAGAGCATACTCACCAAAAGCATTTTCATTGCTCAAAGGAGAATCACTATTTACCCAAAGCTCTATAGAATCCAATGGCGTTGAATCACTAGAGCAAAGAGTTTTAGACCATAACCCTACCTTTGCTTCTGCTGCAGAATTTAGCAGTGTTAAATACTCCAAATTATGAAAATATTCATTTGTGGAATTCGGAAACCAAAGTGATAAACCTGCAGACAACAATTTTGCTTGAACATCAATTGTGAATTTTCCTTCACCATCTTTTGCATAAATTGTTCTAAATGGCCGGGCAACTTCTTGATAGTTATTAGATGAGGAATAGTTTGTAGCCCGAAGTTGAACTTCACTTCCAATCGGCAACATTTTTCTCATCAAATTAGTTGCTTCGTCGGCTCCACATTGCGAAATATGGTCAGGCTTTGTTGTTTCAGTTGCTTGAATTCCTATCTGTCGGACTTCTAATACCCCACGACAGGTTTTTACTTCGACAGTGTCCCCGTCTGTTACAGCTTGAACAATTCCAGTCTCCCAAATACTTTCACCACCGAATTCAAGACCTGGTGGACACTCCACTGGAGGAGTTACCGTTGGCCTGGCATTGGCAATCTCTTTAATGGAAATTACTAAATCATCAATAGTTTTGTGCAAAGCCAGAAGTTGATTCATTAATGTAGATACTTGCGCAGAAATCTGAGTGAGTACGGAAACTTTTCGCTGTAACAAACCACGCGTTGAATTTAAATAAATTTTTTGCTCAGCCATGGTACTTCCTGGTGTATCGGCTTTCACCTGTAAAAAATCTTCATAAGCCGGCATCGATTCTTCTATCGCGATACCCAATGCATCGATTTGCTGGTCTATCTTTGATTTTAATTCAATTCTTGCTTGCGCTACCGATGCGACGCTGACTGCCGGTTCGACAGCTTCTGCGACTTTGGATTGCAAGATCAGATTGGGAGTTAACAATCCCGCACACAAGAGAAATGTTATAACTCTTCTTATACTCATGAGAGTGTTAGAGCTACTGCAGCTGCTAAAGCTAAAATAACTCCAGTAATTTGGATCTTATGTAACCTTTCATGCAAAATAAATCTTGCAAGAAGGGCAGTAGTCGCTGGGTATAAAGATCCAAGTACTGCGACTATTGCGAGCATTCCATTTTGCGTGGCAATTTGAAATATCCCGTTAGCTCCTGCATCCAGTACACCCGAAACGATTACAAGTAACCAAGGATAATTACTGCGTTCAAATTTACGAACTGTCGTCAGTACGGCTGCTAGTACCAATAAAGAGGAAAACCACCGTGCAATTGTTGCGGTCCAAATTCCAGAATCATCACTGGAAGTTCCAATTAATGTTAAATAGGTTCCGATCAATGTTCCACTAATAAGGGATATCGCTATTGTGGAAAAGGCTACTTTTTGATGCGCGTTTACTTCTTGACTAACGAGAATAACTGCGATTGCCGCGGTAATGATTCCAATAACGGCTAAGGAACTCAGCGTTTCACCATTGAGCAATCCAGAAAAGACTGGAATGGCTGCCGACATCACTGCCGTTATTGGGGAAACAATTCCCATGGGCCCACGTTTTAGTGCTACGTAAAGACATCCAATTGCTGTCGCTCCAATAGCTCCTGCCAAAGATCCAATTAAAAATGTTTCACTGCTTAACTTGCCTGGAACAATAAAGATCGCGACGCCAGTTAGCACTACAGCGCCAACTGGATAAGCAATAACTAGAACCTGCATCACTGACCTTTTACGTGAGGCAATTCCTCCCATAAAATCAGCAACACCCCAGGTTAAGCTGGAAAGTAATGCCAACGCTGCGCCCACTACACTTCCTTAATCGGTTCGAAAAGTCTTTACATGGCTTCTAGGACTTTTGATTTGCTAATGCTAACAAGGAAGATTGGGAATCGCTGATACAAATGAGTGACCCGGGTGCAGGAGAGTTCTATCCATTCATTGGGGTTGGGCCGCACCCAAAACCTTGGCCTGTGGGCGAGCAATTTGATCTAGAGCTGCTAGAAAATGGCGATCAGCGAAATGTTCTCGATGAGTATCGCTATTGGAGCGTTGCCGCAATAGTTGCTGATTTAAATACAAAACGAACTCCACTACATATTGCAGTAGAAAACTGGAAACATGATTTAAATATCGGCTCTTTGATTAGAACTGCTAATGCTTTCAATGTTGGTGGTGTTCACATCGTTGGAAAGCGGGACTGGAATAAACGCGGAGCAATGGTTACCGACCGCTACTTAACAGTTCACAACCACCCAACTATCGCTGAATTTGCTAATTGGGCTGACCAAAATAATTTACCCATAATTGGCATCGATAATATTGAGGTTAGTAAACAGTTGGAAAACCGTCCTCTTCCAAAAGCTTGTGTCTTATTTTTTGGTCAAGAAGGCTCTGGAATGTCTGATGAAGCCGTTTCTATTTGTCGGGAAGTCCTCGCAATAAATCAATACGGCTCCACAAGGTCAATAAACGCTTCGGCTGCAGGCGCTATTGCGATGTATGCCTGGGGATTACAACACCTATCCCCAGAAAACAGCAATAACAATATTGGTGAAGGCTAACAAACCAACGGTTAACCAAGCAGTTGTATTTCCCAAATCTTTGTCTTTTTTCCTACTTGTATAGCCAACAATCAAAATCACTGTAATTATTAAAGATTTGACTGCGACTTTTGCATTATCTGGCAACGGCCAATTGGTTGGATCACTTTCATGCAGTGAAGTCCGCACGCCTACTAATCCAACTCCAGCTATGAGTGAGAGAAGTGCTCCATGCATCATTCCGGCAGCAACATTCTTTACGGGGGATGTGATTTGGGCCAAAAATCCGCCAAATAGAGCAGCTAGACCAACAAAATGAAGTACTAACAAAATATTGCGAGTTGCTTCCACTTTAAATCCTCCTTAAGTATTTTACTTCTTGCGAAGGTGCCGACCTTGAGCGATTGCACTTCCTGCTAAAACAATTAAACCGCCAACCGGCTCATTCCAAGAGAACGGCTCGCCTAGAAATGCTATTCCTATTGCTACTGCGACGATCGGAGTCAAATATGTCACGCTCGAAGCGATAGAACTGCCAGCTAATTCAATAATTCGAAAATTCCAAATATATGCAATACCTGAACCAAAGATCCCGAGTGCAAGCACCGATAAAACTGGCAATAAGAAATATCCATCTTCGGCTATTCCATCGATTAAATAAAAGGGTAGTAATGTCATTGCAGCCATTGATACTTGGATTGTGGCAAGAGCTTCCGGTTGTAACTTTCGTGGCATGATAAATCGAGTTGAAAATGGGAATGAAAATCCATAACAACTAACGGCAACTAATAGAGCACCAATCGCCCAAGGTTCATTGCTACCTAACCCGCGCCAGACTCCGAAAACAGTTGCGACTCCTGAAAACCCAATTAGTAGACCAAAAACTTGATAACTTTTTACTTTTTCTTTACGAAAAAAAATGAAAAGTGCTAGCAGTGTCATGAGAGGTGTAGTTGCATTTACGATTCCTGCTAGCACTGAAGTAACTTCTGTTTGAGCTAGTGCAAATAAGATGCCTGGGAAAACATTGAGTAAAAGCGAAACAATCCAAAGTTGAAACCACAGTTTTTTATCTCTTGGAATAGCTACTTTCTTAAAGTAGACAACAATCCAAAGTGCCAATGCTCCGAGCGAGCATCGCGCAAAAGCTACTCCTATAGGAGTTAAAAAAGTTAACCCCTGCTCGATAAAAAGAAATGAACAACCCCAAACAAATCCAAGTGCTAAATAAATAGGAACCCAGCTCTTCTGATTAGGCGCTGTTTTGCTCACTTACTTATTCTACGATTTCTAAACTATCGCGTAGATGACGACCCTGTGAAATTGCAGTACCTGCTAAAACTAGCAAGCCGCCCACTGGTTCGTTCCATGTAATTGGTTCACCTAGAAGCACCACACCTACCGTGACTGCAACGATCGGCGTCATGTATGCAACAGAACTCGTAATAGAACTGCCAACAATTGAGAGTAACCTGAAGTGCCAAATTGGTGCCAGTCCAGAAGTGATTGCTCCAAGAGCGATTACTGAGATTATTGAGATCGGCATAAATTCAAATTTTTTAATGCCTCCCATTATGAAAAAGGGGAGCAGAATGAATCCACCAAAAGTTACTTGAACAGCAGCTAAGACTTCTGGTCTTGCATTATGTGGGAATACAAATTTAGTTGTATATGGATAGGTAATTCCATAAAAAGTAACTGCGACAACTAAAGCACCTATAGCCCAAGGAGCGTTGTCTCCTAAGCCTCTCCAGACTCCAAAAACCATTGCGACACCCAAAAAACCAATAAGTAAACCTAAAACTTGGTGGCTTTTGATTTTCTCATGTCTAAAAAACAACATTATTGCCAACAAAGTAGTCAAAGGCGTTGTGGAGTTAACAATTCCAGCTAAGACTGAAGTTACATTAGTTTGTGCAAGTGCAATTAAAGTTCCGGGAATTACATTTGTCATTAAAGCGAGAGCAAATACATGCATCCATAATTTTCGATTACGTGGAATTTTAATCTTCTTAATTAAAACAATTATCCAAATCGTTGTGGCACCACAAAGGCAACGCAGAAAGGAAACTCCAACAGGATTTAAAAATTTAAGAGCTTGGGCAATAAAGAGAAATGAGCATCCCCAAAAAATGCCAATTGCTAAAAATAGATGCAACCATTTTTCGTCGCCACCTATTTTTTGGTTCTTGCTCAATTGTTGGTAACAACCTCAATCAAGGCTTGGATATACCCGATTGCATGGGCGCGGCCACGATATCCATATGGATCATCACCAGTTAATCCAGGAGTGTGATCATCCAATATTGCACCTGTGAATCCATGCTTGTGCAATGCCTTAACAACTTCATACGGTCTGTAATTTCCTTCTCCCAAGAAACACTCTGCAAAAACAGGGAAGGTTCCTTGTACATCCCGTAAATGTATATAAGCAATTTTATCTATTGGGGCAAAGCGATTAACAGCGTCCATAACTGTTTTTTCGCCTCCCATTTCTGAGACTGTACCTAAGCAAAGCTCAAGTTTTAAATTTGGAGAATCAACAATATGAACTGCTCTGTCCAAATTATCAACGCTTGTTAAAATTCTTCCGATACCGTGTAACTCTTGTGCAGGTGGGTCATCTGGGTGGAAACAAAGTATGACGCCTGCCTCCTCGCACGCAGAAATCACTCCTTTGACAAAATACTCAAAGTTTTCCCACATTTGTTCAACTGAAAGTGAATCAACTCCTAGCGGAACAAAATTTCCACGTGTGAAAGTGTCCTTAATATTTGGATCTCTTAGATCACGACGAGCAACCCAAATCTCGCTATCTCGACTTCTGTCTTCAACAATTGAATGATCATAAATAGAAACATATGAGTTTCCGCGTCCACTGTGATTCAAATCAGTTCGCCAAACTATCTGTGGCATCCAATGCATTCCAAGAATTTTTACCCCAGCTGCACCCATTGATTTAATGGTGTGGCGCATATTCTCAATTTGTTCATCACGGCCTGGAAGTCCAAGCATCGCCTTGTCATAAAAATGGTTTGGCACATTCTCAAAAGACTCAACAGTTAGTCCGGCAGCGAGTACCGGCTTAATAAATTCACGAATGTCCTTTTCGTCCCACTTCGCCGCTCCGGGAATTTCCGGGACGTTGAAAGAAACACCTTCACAACCGAGAGCAAGCGCGTAATCCAAATATTCCTTGGTTACAACTGGATATTGGCCAACAGCTACACGCATTTTTGGACTTGCCATGATGACTCCCCTAGATTGTGAATAAGCATAAATACTATCCTTCGTAATAGGACAAAAGGAATATCTAGCCAGTTCCAGAATCGGGGAATAATCGTGAATCAGATCCACCACTGGATTGCCGGCAATGAAGTTAAGGGTGCATCTGGGCGCACTGGAGATGTTTATGACCCAGCCACGGGGCAAATCTCTGGAAAAGTAGATTTTGCAAATAACTCAGAAGTTGATCATGCAGTCTCAATTGCTAAGACAGCTTTCATTGAGTGGAGCACAACTTCGATTACAAAACGTGCGCAAATAATGTTTTCTTTTCGTCACTTACTAAATGAACGTAAATCTGAGATCGCTGCGTTAATTACAAATGAGCATGGAAAAGTTTTATCAGATGCCCTTGGTGAAGTGACACGGGGACTTGAAGTTGTTGAATTCGCTTGTGGAATTCCCCACTTATTAAAGGGTGGTTACTCCGAAGGGGTTTCTAATGGCATTGATGTTTATTCAATCCGCCAACCGTTAGGTGTAGCCGCAATAATTTCACCATTCAATTTTCCAGCGATGGTTCCAATGTGGTTTTTCCCTGTTGCAATTGCTACCGGCAACACAGTAATCATCAAGCCGAGTGAAAAAGATCCATCAGCAATAAATTACATAGCCGCGTTGTGGAAAGAAGCTGGACTTCCAGACGGAGTTTTCAATGTTGTGCATGGTGACAAAGTTGCAGTTGACAGAATTCTTGAACATCCAGATATTGCCTCCGTTTCTTTTGTTGGCTCGACAGCGATTGCAAAATATGTTTATGAAAATGCAGCTAAAAGTGGCAAACGCGTGCAAGCACTTGGTGGCGCCAAAAATCATATGCTTGTATTACCTGATGCTGATTTAGATTTAGCTGCAGATGCTGCGATCAATGCTGGGTTTGGTTCCGCTGGTGAACGTTGCATGGCAATCTCTGCTGTTGTTGCGGTTGAACCAATTGGCGATTTACTTGTATCCAAAATTGCCGAACGAATGAAAACATTAAAAACTGGTGATGGCCGCGAAGGCAGCGACATGGGGCCTCTTGTTACTAAAGCACATCGCGACAAAGTTGCTTCTTATTTAGATGCCGGAATTAAGTCAGGTGCCACTTTGGTAGCTGACGGAAGAGAAACGGTTTTTGCCGGAAAGGCAGAAGGGTTTTGGCTTGGTCCAACTCTTTTTGATCATGTCACCCCAAAAATGAGTATCTATGCCGATGAAATCTTTGGTCCGGTTCTTAGTGTGCTTCGCGTAAAAAGTTATGACGAAGGTTTGGCCCTAATAAACAAACACCCATACGGCAATGGAACAGCAATTTTTACCAATGACGGTGGAGCTGCTCGCAAATTCCAAAATGAAGTACAAGTTGGAATGGTTGGAATCAATGTTCCAATTCCAGTTCCTGTTGCTTACTATTCATTTGGAGGATGGAAAAATTCACTCTTTGGCGATACTCACGCACATGGAACTGAAGGAGTGCATTTCTTTACTCGTGGAAAAGTTGTTACCAGCCGCTGGCTAGATCCAAGTCATGGTGGCATTAATCTCGGGTTCCCGCAGAATTAATCAAGGCCAATATGTCAAATCAAAATAAAGTTGCGATAGTTACTGGAGCAACTGCTGGAATCGGTCGTGCAATTGCAATTGAATTCGCAAAAGAAGGTTTTCACGTAGCAGTCTGTGGCACAAACACGAAACGTGGAAACGAAACTGTTGAAATCATTAATTCAAATGGCGGTGTGGCAACTTTTCACCCAGGCGACGTTTCATCCCCAGCTGATGTCGCTGGTCAAATGCAAGAGATTTCAAGCTTAAAAGATTCAAAGGGAGCAAATAAACAAATAGTGATTCTGGTTAACAATGCTGGACACTGCCAAGTAAAAGCAATTTTAGACATTACCTCTGAAGAAATTAAAAGGATGTTTGAAGTTCACGTGCTTGGAACTTATCTTTATACGCAAGCCGTCATACCTACAATGAAGAAAAACAATTACGGAAGAATTATAAATATCACTTCATCAAATGGTGCAGGGGCAAGCGAATTTACTTCTCACTATCAAGCCGCAAAAGCAGCGCAACATTCATTTACCAAGAGCTGTGCATTAACTTTTAGAAAAGATGGAATAACGATTAATTCTGTTTCGCCTTCTACTGTCATAACCAAACTCTTTTTTGAAAATGATGAGAACTACAAGAAATATTTAGGCAGAAGCGCTGCAGATGAACTTGCTCGTCGCGAAGTCGCCAGCCCAAAAGGGTTAGTTACAGTTGAAGAAGTTGCTCGCGTCGTCTCATTCTTAGCTAATGACGCTTCGGGCAGTATCAATGGAGAAGTAATCGGGATTTAAAAATCTATTTTTTTTCTTGATGAGCGTGTCGCCGGAGTTTAAAAAATATTTCCCTTAACTTATGAGTAAGACCCCTGAAAACATAAGTTTCAGGGGCCTTCTCTTGTCGGCGCGCACATACCCATGTAGCTCCGCTTTATTAAAGAGTGGCTTTCCTCTTCAATAATGCCTGTGTCAGTTTCCCGTCACGTACATAGAGCGCCTTCTACGACTCGAACCCGTTGTGCCTGACGTCCGTTTAGCCGACTACGTTTCCCTTGAATATTGCTATTCAATGAACATCAGTTCCTGATCCGACCCTTCAATTTTTTCGCTTTCGCTACTCGCACTGAAGTTAAGGCATTTCTACTCTTGTAGAGAATGCTTGCGCAAGGGGGGTAGCACTTAGTTTGGCAATTATTTTCTAAAGTATAAATTTAAAGTTTAGAGAAAAACTCTCAAAGCGCAGGGTTGACGGCGATCTTAAAGACGTTTTTGTCCGAAATCAGACGATCAAACCCTTTTGTCGGAACATCTGCAAGTGAAATTACATCGGTTAGCAGTGGCCCTGTGTCAACCATTTTGTTAGCTAACAAGCCGACTGCTGCACTGACATCTACATCCCACATATGTGCGGCAGTTCCAACTAAATGTTTTTCACTCAGAATAAATTCAAGTAATTCAAAACTTTCATCTCCAGGGCGGAATCCAACCAGTACTGCTGTTCCACCAGAACGTAAAATTCTTAACGAAGTTTTTGTTGAACCTGCAACACCAGAACATTCAAGAACTGAGTCGAAATCTTTGTACGTCGACATTTCCTTTTCAACCAAAGGATTCAAAACTTCAAAACCTAATTTCCGAGCAACTTCCTGTCGGACTGGATTTGGCTCATAAACAATTACTTTTTGTGCTCCAAATGCGCGAGCGACTTGGGCGCATAAAATTCCAACAGTTCCACTTCCTAAAACAGCGACAGTTGTTCCTGGAACATTAGGAATTTTGTTAACAGCCCTTACTGCAACCGCTGTAGGTTCAGCAAAGACCGCTACATCAGCACTGACTCCTGCTGGGACTGGAACACAGCGCTTGGGATCTGTGATCATAAATTCAGCAAGACCACCATTTGATTGCAATCCAATTACATTTAATTCAGGGCAACGACCTTCTTCATGGCGCTGACATTGATAGCAAGTTCCGCAACCAATTACTCCATCAGGAATTACCATCGTGCCCGGTGCAAAAGTTCCTGTTGAATCAGAAACTATGGTTGCAACAAATTCATGTCCTAAAATAATGGGTGACATTCCAGCTGGGATAATTACTGGTCCAAGTAAATACTCTTCCAAATCAGTTCCGCAAATACCGGTGCGATCAATTTTCACTAATGCCATTCCAGGTGGTGCAACTGGAGTTGGAATCTCTTCAACCCGCAAATCTTTTGCTTTGTACCAAAGTGCTGCGCGCATTTATGCCACCGACTCTCTACGAATAACTCGATCTGATTTCAATAATTCAGGATTTAGCAAAACACCATGTCCTGGGTCTCTGGTTACTGAAATTCTTCCATCTTTAATAGGAGGCATTCCAGTTGTGAAATCGCTGTACCAAGTATTTAAGAAAGCTCTAACTGTTTCTTGAATGATTCCATTTTTCTGAGAAAGTACTAAGTGAGTACATGCAGCAAGTGAAACTGGTCCAGTGCAATCATGAGGTGCTATAGCAGTTGCATATGTATCGGCCAATGTTGCAACTTTTCTGGCTTCAGTTAATCCACCTGTCCATTGTGCGTCGATAGTTAAAATATCAACCGCATTTTTCTGTAGTAGTGGAAGCACACCACGACGACCTACAACAGTTTCTCCAGTTGCAATACGTAAACCGGTTGATTCCCTTAAGAAAGAAATTGCATCGATTGCATCTGGACGAATTGGGTCTTCAATCCAATAAGGATTGAATTCAGCAAGTCCGTGCATAATCATTTCGACTGGTGTGCGCTGCCATAAACCATGCAGCTCAACCATTAGGTCCATCTCCATGCCAACTTCATTACGAATCTTTTCAAAAATTTTCAACGTCTTAGATAAATCTTCTTGTGAAATATAAGCACCATTAGTTGCTTCAGCCGCAGGATCAAATGGCCAAATTTTCATTCCTTTAATTCCAGAGTCAAGTAAGTCTCTCGCTAACTCTGCAGGACGCTCAAAAAATGCTGTCAGATCTTCCCATTTAGAAGAATCATCTGCGCCTTTTAATCCCCAGTTTTTTGTGTGCTGACTTGTTGTCTTACGAACATAATCAGGACCTGCGCAAGTGTTATAAATTTTTATATCGTCACGCACACCACCGCCCAATAAATCAACTACTGGCAGATTCGTACGCTTTCCCAACAAATCCCAAAGCCCAATATCAATTCCACCTAACGTACGTTGTTCAACGCCGCCGCCTTGGAACCCGGTGTATGGAGTAAGGGCTAAATGTGCAATCTCTGGAAGCGCACTTTTTAAGCCAAGTAAAATTGGTGCAGCTGAGGTATGCACGTACTCTTCAATAACAGTTTGCCCAAAAAATGTTTCACCTAGTCCGACATTGCCTTGATCGTCATGCAACAAAATCCAAAGCACATTTGGGTGATCAAGGGGGCGAATAGTTTCAACTTTAGAGATTTTCATTTAGGCCTCTCTTCAAACTTCTCTCAATTCCTCACACCTAGTTGCATGCAGGAGGGTTGTCTCGCATAAAAACTATTCCAATCCTATATCTCTTCTCTATGTCTAATATATGAGGTATGCCAGGACAAATACTCGTTATTGGAGCAGCAAACACTGACCTAACGGCTTATGTTGATCGCATCCCTGAGGGTGGCGAAACTATTCATGGAGATATCTTCACTACCGGCTTCGGTGGGAAAGGGGCTAACCAGGCGGTAGCCGCGAAACGAGCTGGCGCTAATGTCGCACTGATCGCTGGATTAGGTGCCGACATTTTTGGTGAAAATACCAAGGCACATTTGGAAGCCGAAGGTATTAATACTTCGGGAATTTTCTATGGAAAACAGCCAAGTGGAGTTGCACATATTTGGGTTGATGCAAAAGGTGAAAATCGCATCATAATTATTCCAGGTGCAAACCTTGAACTAACTAAAGAGTTTATCGAAAATACTATTTTTAAAATTACAGATCTTTCAATTGTTGTAGCTCAATGTGAACTTCCCCAAGATTTTGCTATTGCAGCGTTCAGAAGTGCGAAAGCTAAAAACGCCATAACTATTTTAAATCCAGCACCTGCAGTTAAGTTATCACCGGAGTTAATTGAACTTTCGGATTGGATTATTCCAAATCAAATTGAGTTTATTTCACTCGCCAACGAAATTCCTGGTGGGAATTTAGTTGAACAAATAAAGGCCTTTTACCCAGATAAAAATCTATTAGTAACTTTAGGTTCTGATGGCGCAATTTTAAGAACCAAAAATGGCGAGGTAATTAAGGCTGCCGCGCCAATAACTGAAGTTACTGATACGACTGGTGCAGGAGATGGCTTTGTTGGAGCATTTGCTGCGGCATTAAATTTCGGAAAAGAATTGCAAATCGCTTTGGAATTCGCAATCAAATTTGCCTCAACCTCAGTTGGTAAAAAAGGTGTTCAATCTTCTTACCCAACTAATTTAAAAATTAATTAGCAGGAGCAGCGATCTGCCAGCGCAACATCGAAAAGCGCTTCTTCAATATGCTCTCCACAACCTTCCCAGGTTGGTTTAGTACATTTTGGACAGGTAATTTGCTTACACATAATCTAAGCCCCACATCTCTAGAGTGATTTCCTCACAAATATTCTAAAGCCAAGCCAAACTTTCTCACTAATTGCGTTGACCTGTAATTATAAGTGAGTACTCTGCTACTACCTAGATTTAATCACGTTGCCCTCTCCATGATTTTTCAATTAAGGATCCCTCATGCCAGATATCGCCCCTAAAAAAGTATTTACCCACCGTGAAATTTTGGTCATCCTTTCTGGATTAATGACCGGAATGTTGCTTGCAGCTTTGGATCAAACAATTGTTTCAACAGCGCTTAAAAGTATTGTTGAGGATTTCAATGGGCTTAGCCACTACACCTGGGTAGTCACGGCATACCTTCTAACAAGCACGGCATCTACGCCGCTCTACGGGAAAATTTCTGACATTTATGGACGTCGCCCAGTCTTCCAATTCGCCATCATCACATTTTTACTTGGCTCATTCTTGGCTGGAGCTTCACAAAACATGACTCAGCTGATCGCAACCCGCGCACTCCAAGGTCTAGGCGCTGGTGGATTAATGGCACTGACATTTGTGATTATCGGTGACATTGTTTCTCCACGCGAACGTGGCCGCTACCAAGGTTATTTTGGCGCTGTCTGGGGACTTTCATCTGTTGCTGGACCACTACTTGGTGGCTTCTTTTCTGATCACAGCACAATTCTTGGAATTACTGGATGGCGTTGGATTTTCTATATCAACTTGCCATTTGGAATTGCAGCTTTACTAATCACATCTGCAGTTTTGCATCTTCCAAAGAGCGACCGTAAACATACGATTGATTATTTCGGAGCAATTTTAATTGTTCTAGGTGTTTCAGCTTTGTTGCTGGCGATTTCTTACACAGGACCAACATTTGGGTGGACAGAATTTAAAACTTTAATTCTATTTTTACTTTTCGCAGTACTTACTGCGACATTTGTGATTTGGGAAGGGAGTGCGGTCGAACCCATTCTACCGCTGGTCTTATTTAAAAATCATACTTTTTCATTAACATCAGTGGTTAGTTTTATTGTTGGTGCAGGAATGTTTGGTGCAATAGTTATGTTGCCGCTTTATTTGCAAGTAGTAAAAGGTGATAGCGCAACTTCAGCTGGACTTAAATTAATTCCATTAATGCTGGGAATTGTTTCGATGTCCATATTTAGCGGTAAGCGAATATCCCAAACTGGGCATTACAAGATTTATCCAATTGTTGGCTTAAGTATAATGACGGTTGGATTATTACTCATGAGCACATTGAGTATTACTACTCCATTCCCAGTGCTTGCAATTTTTGCAATTTTGATTGGTGCAGGTCTGGGTCTCTCAATGCAAACAATTGTGATCGCATTGCAGAACTCAATTGAAATGCGTGACATGGGTGTGGGTGTAAGCGCTAACACATTTTTCCGCTCACTTGGTGGCTCAGTTGGAACTGCAGTTTTCGGATCAATTCTTGGCGCCAGACTTGCTACTAACTTAAGTTCGGGTTTCGCAGATCTTGCTAAGGCAAATCCGCAAGCTGCTGCGGCAGTAACCCCGCAACAAATAGAGGGATTGAAAGAAAACACTGCGCTGATTGCCTCTTTGCCTCCAGTTGTTAAAGAGACTGTTTTAAATGCGTTTGTGAATTCTTTCCATGTGGTTTTCTTGACTGCAGCGCCAATTCTTGCGCTAGGTGCTCTCTTAATGCTGACCTTAAAAGAATTACCGATGCGTCACGCGGGAGAACAAGCTCCTGTGCCAACGCTTGATTGATCCTCGCAAATAGGATTAGAGGATATTGACCTTCGCCTGTTATCCTTGGCTCAGACGTTGCATCCGCTTCGTTACTTTCCCCCCAAACGCAAACCTTGCGTTTACTTGCGAGTCTTGGCAGTAATCTGGTTGAAGTCGAACCAATTCGAGACACGTTAGTTGTCTCGAAGGATAAATAATGACCTCTTTTTATGATCTTGGTGTTAACCCTGCGCTCGTAAAGCCGCTAAACAATGCTGGCATTCGCGATCCATTTCCAATCCAAGTTGCAACTCTTCCTGATGCAATAGCTGGTCGCGATGTATTGGGCCGTGGGCAGACCGGTTCTGGCAAAACTCTTGCCTTTGGTTTAGCTCTGCTAACCCGCTTGGCTGGCCGCAGCGCAAAAGCTCGTCACCCTCTAGCTTTAATTCTCTCCCCAACTCGTGAATTAGCGATGCAGATCAATGATGCAATCATGCCTTTGGCACAAGCCGTGCAACTTGATTCCCGTTTGATCGCTGGCGGGATGCCATACGGCAATCAACGCCAAGCTTTGCAACGTGGCGTCCCAATTCTTGTTGCCACTCCTGGTCGCTTAAAAGATTTAATGGAACAAGGTGAAGTCCATCTTTCAGATATCGAAATTGTTGTTCTTGATGAAGCCGACTTAATGGCCGATATGGGATTTTTGCCAGTAGTAAAAGAGTTCTTGGCGAAAATTAAACCTGAAGCCCAGAAACTTCTATTCAGTGCAACTCTAGATAAAGATGTTGATTTCTTGGTACGCAAGTACTTAAGAAATCCAGTCACCCACTCAACTCATGAAGCAACCGGTTCTGTTTCTTCAATGGAACACCATGTTTTTGTTTTACAACCTTCAGATAAAGATCAAGTAACTGCATCAATTGCTGCGCGCGAAGGACGAACAATTTTCTTCGTACGTACTCAGCACGGTGCAGATCGTTTAGCTGATCGCTTAGCACTTAAGGGAATCCCAGTCGGTGCACTTCACGGTGGAAAAACTCAAGCAGTCCGTACCCGCACTCTAGCTGCCTTCAAATCTGGTGCAACAAAAGTATTAGTAGCTACTGATGTCGCCGCTCGTGGAATTCACGTTGATGATGTGAGTCTTGTTGTACATGTTGATGCACCAACTGATCCAAAAGATTACTTACACCGTGCCGGTCGTACTGCACGTGCTGGTGAATCTGGAGTTGTTGCAACACTTACGACTACAAATCAAAAAGGAATTGTCCGCGATCTAATCGGTCGTGCTGGTGTGCGTCCAAACTTTGTAAATGTTCGCCCCAAAGGTAAAGAATTAATTGAAATTACCGGCGCACAAGAACCAAGTGGAGTGCCATGGGTTGCACCTGTTGCACGTAACTCAGGATCTTCAAATGCTGGTGGACCGAACCGCCGCAAAGGACGCCCTCGCCCACAAGAACGTCGCAGACGTCCAAGATAAATATCTGGGTTAATTTCTAGATTGCATCGGGCCGCCTCCGGGATTTGAACCCGGGACCTACGCATTACGAGTGCGTTGCTCTACCCCTGAGCTAAGGCGGCGAGTGTTCTTGTTCTGAAAAATTAATCTAAGCGGAATGAGCCGCTTGGTGTTGAGAAATGAACTGCGACTAATCCAGTTTCGTCATTATTTTCACTTGGATCAATCCAGTCAATCTGAATACCATCAAATGCACTAGTGAAATCTTCGCCGATCCATTCACGAATTCGATCTGGATCTCCAGCAATTTCTAGCTTTGAAATTTTCGCTACGGCGTCAGTTTCCGTTGAAGGATGCTCATCAGATAACCACTCAATAAAAAATGGCAACTGACGATCTTCTAAAGTTCCAAGAACTCCGATTTGCTTCCACTTTAAATCAGTTCCACTTGGTCGACGGCGTTGTCCGTCAACGCTTTCACGGCCCAAACGACTTTCGAAAGTTTTAATATCTTCAACTGATAAAACCCAAGTAAGCCAACCGCCACCATCATTTGCTCGTGATGTAACAACTTTTCCAAATGGTGAGGCATCAGCTGCTGGATGATCTAATGGGCAAACTATTTCTAAGTAGCGACCACCTTGAAGTGCAAGTGTGAAGTTTCGTGTACCGAAACGTGGATGAATTCCGCCATCTGTAAAACCTGAACCTAATCTGGCGCCAATTCTTTGAACTTCATCCAATAAGTGATCATGTGAAGCAACATATGAAAGGTGATCAAGGCGCATGGGTAAATCCTGCCCTATCTCAAGGGGTGCTAATGACCATCCCTAAAGTTCACAGCGCAGCGAAGTTCCGGGCATCGTGCCCTTAAGCAAATACGCGTCCACTGCATCATCCACGCATGCGGAGCCACGACCGTGGCCAGTGTGACCATCTCCATCAGCCGTGATCAAAGCCGCCGACGGGAAGCGCTTAGCCACACTCTGGGCCCACTCATATGGGGTGGCTGGGTCTCGGGTGGTGCCCACTATCAAAAATGGAGGTAACCCATAACCACTCAATTCAACAGGTGGACGCATTGGTGGGTATGGCCAGTAATCGCAAGGCAAAGCAGACCAAGCAATATAGGGACCAAAGTGCGGTGCAACTTTTGAAATAGCTATTGAGTCAGCTTTAGTTCTTTCGATTGAAGCATCGTCTTCTCTGTCTACACAATTAACAATGTAAGCAATTTCATTTTCATTTGAGTTGTAAGCCCCGGCTTTGTCGCGCACAACATAATCATCAGCCATCCGCTGTAAACGAATACCTCTCCCCTTCAAAGCATCTTTAAATGCTCTGTTTAACTCAGGCCAGCCAGTGTCGGTGTTATAAAGAGAAGACACCATCGCAAGTACCAAAATAGATTCGGTGACAAGTCTTGAATCATTTAAAACTAGCGGTTTTCCACGAAGCAAAGTCATAATTTTTGAAACTTCATCGCGTGCGCCTTGTAAATCCCCTTGATAAAAACAATTTGTTTTCTTTATACAATCAACTAGGAATGAATCTAGGGCAAGCTCAAAACCAATCGCTTGAGTTTTATTTACATCATTGGTGGTAACTTTTGGATCAATTACCCCGTCAAGAACAAAACGTCCAACTGAATTTGGATACATTGCCGCATAAACTAAACCAAGGTAAGTGCCATAACTTTTCCCCAAGAAATTAAACTTTTTTTCACCAAAAACTTTTCGCATAAGTTCCATATCGCGAACTACATCGACTGACCCCAAATGTTTAAGTCGATCTCCCAGCTTTAATTTGCATTTTTCAGCTAGTAACTTGGAAGCAGCAATAATTTCACTTTCAGGTAGGCCAGCAGCAGGCGGCCCATTTGATGCAATTAATCGATCCGTCTCTTTGTTTGTTAAACACCGCTCAGCTGAGCTTCCGCCAACACCACGTGGATCAAACCCAACGATGTCATACTGCGCCAATATTTCTGGACTCACTATGTACTCCGCTGCAAATCCATAATCAACACCGGATGCCCCCGGGCCTCCTGGATTTACAAAAAGTGAACCAAGTCGGCGTGATTTATTGTTCGCTGGATGTTTCACAAGTGAAAGTTGAATTCGCTCTCCACCTAAGTTCTCGTAATCAACAGGAACTGTAATATCTCCGCATTCAAAATTCTCACCACAAGAGCTCCAACTTATTGTTTGCGACTCATATTTTGTGGTGTCCCAGCCATTGCTTTCAGGTTGTAAAAAGTAAAAAGAAGCAGCTCCAATTGCAGAAATAGCAGCAAGAGCAACAAGTACTACCCAAGGCTTGCGCATTAAAACTTCACATTTAGAAGTAGTGCCTCTATCGCTAGCAATGGTGCAACATTGAAATTCAAAGTTCGTCGAGTCGCCATAACGGCATCCCAACGCTTTAACATGCTTTCTGGCTTAGTTGATTGTGCAAGTGTTGTGATTTCAACTCTTAAATCTTCGTTAATCAATTCACTTTCAGAGTTTAATTGCAAAGTAATTATGTCTCGATAAGCAGTTGCAATATCTAGCAAAGCCATATCTAAGCAATCCCTTGTTGCACGAGTAGTTCTTGATTTTTGTTCTTTCTCTAACTCTTTTAGTGCTTTTGCAGAGCCACTCGGCGCACCGCGTCCAGATCCACCAACTCCTAATGCTGCAGATAACTGTGCCTCTTCTATTTCATCGCGTCCTACTGCTTGCGCCTGCGCTTGTTCAGTTGCCCATTCGACAAGAGTCGCAGCACCCGCCATCGCTCCACCGACATCACGCAATCCAAGAGCTAATCGGACTCCATCCAATCGACGAGTGACTGCATCGGGATTAGTTGCCAACCATTTGGCCCGACCGATATGCCCTTGACTCAATCGAGCCGCTTGTTGCGCTATCTCTGGCGCAATTCCGTCTCGGGAAATTAATAATTGAGCAACTGCAGCATTAGATGGAGTTTGCAAAGAAATATGTCTACACCTGGAACGGATCGTCGGTAAAACATCTGCCAACGTAGGAGCACACAGCAACCAAACTGTTCGCATACCTGGCTCTTCAATAGCTTTCAATAATGCATTTGCTGCACTTTCAGTTAAGCGATCTGCATCTTCAATAACTATCACTCGATAGGCACTAAGTGTTGGCTCCCATGAAGCGCGCATAATTATTTCGCGCACCTCATCAATTTTTATAGACAAACCTTCAGTGCGAATTAACTCAACATCAGGGTGTGAACCATGCTTCGCTGTCTTACAAGAGGAACATTCACCACAGCCACCTTCATAACAGACTAATGCAGTTGCAAATGCAAGTGCTGCGTTCGATCTTCCAGATCCGGGTGGTCCCGTGAACAACCAAGACTGAGTCATCGCAACGCCATCTCCAACGACGGCGCTTTTCAAAATACCTACCGCTTCAGATTGACCTACTAGATCAGCAAAAACGCTCACTTTAAAACCTATTTATCTTTCAAGCGCGATATCGAGTTCAAACGTAAAACGCGTTCTAAGATTTGGGCTGAAATATCTTCTTTGTTTTGTGTTGCGTCAACAACTAAATATCGATCAGAGTACAAAGCTGCACGTTCTAAAAATGTTGACCTTACTCTCTCATGAAAATCCAATGGTTCACTTTCGAGTCGATCACGTTCTGCAAAGCGTCCAAAGCCAATCTGTGCTGGTAAGTCCAATAAAATTGTCAACGTTGGGGTTAATCCATCTGTTGCCCACCTTGAAATCCGCGCAATCTCCTGCCCGGAAAGAACGCGTCCTCCTCCTTGGTATGCAATTGATGAATCGATGTATCGATCAGTAATTACGACAGTTTGCTTTGCAAGAGCTGGCTTAATAACAGTTTCAACATGGTGGGCTCGATCTGCTGCATAAAGTAACGCTTCAGCACGCGGTGCAAGTGCGCCAGTCTCTGGATCTAACAAAATTCCGCGTAGTACTTTTCCTAGATTTGTTCCACCAGGTTCGCGCGTGAGCAAAACTTCCTGGCCCCGAGCCTCCAATGCTGTTTTTAAAAGTTGAGATTGTGTTGATTTTCCTGATCCTTCTCCACCTTCAAAAGCAATGAAAGTTCCAGTGGTCGCAAAAACTCCGGTGTTACTTAACTCACCACTTAATGCACTTACGATGTCACTCCATAATGTAATTCCACGACGATCATCCATATGGCGATATGACACTATTCCCACAGTCATTGCGATTAACCCAGCAAAAAATAATGTTATTGAAGCCCCGTTGTAATTTAAAACTGAATTGCGAATTTGGTAAGAATGTTCTCCGATTGCTGCTGCAACTATTGGGGTAATCGCAAGAACAAGCACCAAGGTTATTCGGATTAGAGATTGAACAAATGCAAAGGTACGACCACGCTTTTCATCTTCAACTTCTAATCCCAGCATCGTGAAACCAGATACCCAGCAAACTCCAGCCCAAAATCCAAGAATAATTACAATAAAAATTGCAAGCACTAAATTTGAAACTAACGCCAAAATTGAAAGCATGAAACCCGATGCTGCGAGTGATGCCCCAAATATTCTTTTACGTGAAAATGAAGCAAATAGTTTTGGTCCCCCGGCAATTCCAACAGCTAAACCAAGGAAAACAGATCCGAAAAGAATTCCATAAGCGGCTTCACCGCCTCCGAGATCTCCAACAAAGATTCGAGCAAGTCCAACAACGGCTCCAGCTGCTACAAAAGCTCCAAGCATTCCAAGAACTAATCCCCGAATCGCCTTGTTAGATCCAACAAATTTCCATCCGTCAATTAAAGAACGCATGACACTGGCTTGAGCTTCACCCTTTGCAGCAGGGCCTTTAGGAAGTTCGGTTAATTTATAAATAGTAAAAGCACTGAATGCAAAGGTTGCGGCATTTAAATAAAGTGCCATATGTACAGGGTTTGCCTTGAAAAATGGAATGGATGAGGCGAGTGCACTATTGAAAATAGCAAGCGCAGAAAAGAGAATCGCTGCAATTGGAGCACTTCCATAAGCAGCAAGCAAACTAACTTGATTTGCTCCTTCGAGATGATGTCTTGGTACCAAGTTTGGTACAGATGCTTCTTTAGCAGGTGACCAAAAAAGCGATACTGATTCAATTAAAACAGTTGCTATGTAAAGCCACAGATAATTTCCAACTACTGGAATTGAAATAAAAAGCGCACAACGCAAAATGTCGCATAACACCATCATCCGACGTCTATCAAATCGATCTGCAATTACGCCAGCGAAGGGTCCGAGGACTACTGCTGGAAGTAAGCGAACAATAAAAACACCGGCAATAGCAAAGTTTGCTTTTGCATAATTATCTCCGGCTAATTGTTGTGCAAGAGCTGTGGTTGCAAGTAATCCCAACCAATCGCCCAAACTTGAAAGCGCCATCGCTTGCCATAAGCGACGAAAGGGCTTTATCGCGAGAACTCCACGAATATCGCCCTGAAGCGCAGTGCTCATATCGGTGACCCTACTCTTGATCGGCGCGGGCGCGACGTTCAGCCAATAATTCCATGCCTCGATCAAGTGTCAACTGCTCGACT
>Ga0214921_10000147_pt1 | contig 133458 bp, 125 predicted proteins | sample LL1505_MetaG_FD_177992 | JGI IMG/M metagenome (GOLD analysis project Ga0214921, IMG submission 177992) | Freshwater microbial communities from Lake Lanier, Atlanta, Georgia, United States - LL-1505 | ecosystem: Environmental > Aquatic > Freshwater > Lake | place: USA: Georgia | collected... | reverse complement strand
GACCCATGATTATTGCCGCATCAATCATCACTCTGATCTCACTTTCATGGGCACGGCACAGGTTTGGACCACTGGCTGGAGGTTCTCTTGCAGAATCTCCGAATAGTTTCCGAGATTTAATCAAGCTCTATATCGCTAGCTGGCATGACGTGGGTATGGGCAGCGCAGAACCCACACCTACCTGGGTCTTAGCTATTGCAATCGCATCTTTGCTTTTCTTTGGAAATGTTTCAGTGTTCATAACTGTTTTCTTCTTAGTTGCGCCATTGATACTTCTTCTCTCAGCACACCGATACCTAAAGAAATTCACAGATAATCAGTGGCTGTCCGCCGGCGCTTCCTTGCTCTATGCCTTATCGCCGGTGGCGATTGCATCAGTGAACGCTGGTCGCCTTGGGGTGCTAGTTCTTATGGCCTTACTGCCGTATCTGATTAGGAAATTTCATGTGTGGGCAGAGATTGATCGCTGGAGTTGGCGCAGCGTCTTTGGACACTCACTTTTTATCTGGTTCCTGCTTTCATTTAATCCATCGGTGCTACTCATCCTTATCCTAGGAATCGCACTAACAATCTTTAGCGACTTTAAGAAAGCATCGAATAATCACAGGGATCCGCTTTTCCTGGAGCGACTCAAACGCCGCATTACGCTTCTCGTAATCCCATTCTTGCTGTCAGCACCAGCTTCATTCGGTGTATTGCTTAACCCAACGCGTATTCTGCGAGAGATTGGTCTATCTGTTTCTGGTGGCGGCCCGAACTTAGCAATTCTCGCCAATCCCGGTGGCCCGGGATCTCTTCCATGGTGGAGCATCAGTCCGGTAGTGGCTATTTTGATTGTCGCCTACTTCTCTACTACCGCTGCTAGAAAATTTGCGGTTCCAGGAATTACATTCTTGCTCAGTGGCACTTTGCTCAGCGTTGCGGTCATACCGGGTAATGGAACGCCATTGAATACACAAGTATCTGTCGGAACTTTTATCGCAATCGCCACTCTGTTCTCATTAACATCGGGTGTCGTAATGTTCGACAAAATTAGATCGCGTCTTGAGCAATCCCATATTAACTACCGACATTTCTCGGTGGCACTTATCCTGGCCGTTACTCTTATTTATAGCGCAACATCACTCTCATGGCTGGTATCTGCAGGATCAGATTCACCACTGCGCACGGGGCAGAAGAGCGTTCTACCCGCCTACCTAGCAATCGAGAAGAGCGCTAAATCTCTAGTACTTCGCCCCTACACCAGAAGTGGTGAGCAAACTCTTTCCTATTACATTTCCAGAGGAAGAGACATCAGACTTGGTGAAGTAGATGTAGCACCAGCGGACACAGAAGTAATTTCCCGTGCTGTTGAAGGTTTGATTGATAACACTGGTGTGAGTTCGAGCAAAGTATTAGCAACTTATGGAATCAAATACGTGTATCTGAAGAATCCGATTATTGATGAAGTGGTTCAAACAATTGATGGTCTAGGTGGCTTCGTGAGAACTTCTGCGACTAAAGCTGGAATTGTCTGGAAGGTGAGTGACCCAACCGGACGCATCATTCTCACCGACTATGCCGGAGAAGTTTCAATTATCGAAGGAACGGGAATCAGCGCCATTGTGCCGCGTCCCGGAACAATCACACTGACTGAAAGTTTTAGTAAAGGGTGGAGAATTTATCAAGATGGATTCACCGCAGCTCGCATCGAAGATCGCGATGGTCTACCTACTTTTGAAATCACCAACGCAGGAGAAGTAACCATCTTCCATGATGGAACTCAGCGAAGGGCCTGGATCTCCTTCTTCATGATTGTGCTGGTCACTGTCATTGTTCTTGCTCTGCCTTCTGGCCGCCGCAAGAGTGAAATATCGGAGAAGGAGCTGGCATGAAAAGTAACCGTGGCTTCCTTCTTCTTCTAGTAACAGTCTCAATTTTAGCGGTGAGTAATTTGCTTAACTTCACCGTCTCAACATCTCGATTTAACCAGGCATACCCTTCTGTTATTTGCCCGCCTAATACGCCAGGTTTAAGCACGGCAATCTCTTTAACGAGTGCCAAGACCCAGATTAGAAAAACTGGCACATCTGCTCTGAACACTCGTGAGGTAGGAATTCGCCGTTATGCAATCACTTCACAATCTGCGGTCATTGATGCCGGAGCAATTACCCCTGTTGTGTGGCAAGTGCGAACAGGTGTGTGGGCTGGTGCATCTGCCTGCCAGGCCCCAATAACTTCACGATGGTTTGTGGGCGCTACTGCAGATATCACTTCCAAAGGTTCGCTGAATTTAGTAAATAGCGGGCTGGGTAAAGCACTTGTTCAAGTTTCTGTCTTTAGTGAGAACGGCGCACTGACTCCCAGAGATTTAGTTGTTCAGGCGAATTCATATAAGCAAATCTCACTGCCATCATTGGCACCAGGTTCGAAATCAATTGCTATCCATATTGAAGCAAAGTCTGGCCGCGTTAATGGTTTTCTTGTCGATGAGCGCGGCAAGGGGCTCCGATCACTGGGCGGAGATATTGTTAATTCAACTGATGATCCTGGCAAGAAGTTGCAGATCCCAGCCATCCCTCAACAAGTGAAGAAGAAAACCCCGACCCCACACACATTGCGCCTATTGGTTCCAGGAGATGTGGATGCGCGTATCAGTGCTGAGATTCGCTCTACCGACGGAACCTTCTCTCCGGTCGGGATAAATGGCAGGGTGATTGGACACAAGAAAGTAGTTGAGATTCCTATGAATATCTTGATGACTTCTGGAAAATTTGCACTACATATCTCATCCGATCAACCGATTCTTGGATCTGTATTTTCACCGACGCTATCGCAAGGCAAGAGTGATTTCGTATGGAGTACTGCGGTTCCGGACTTGCAAGAGTTCACCTTGGCTACCACCGGACTAGCTCCCACTTTGGTTTTCACGGGCAGTGAAATCGAAGTCAGACTCACAGTGACGCAGGCCAACGGCAACTCGAGAACAGTCGATGTCAAAGGCACTGACATAGCAACCTACGTACTATCTGACTCTGCTCGGTCCGTCAGGTTTTCGGCAATCTCACGCGGAACATCTGGCGCCGCTCTGATTTCATCGAAGAGTGGATATGGATATGTTCCATTGACTCCGGGCAGTGTTCTGACAAAATCTTCAATTCCGGATTCAAATATCCGAGTGTTAAATCCCTAACTTTTATAGCTACACCGATAGCCTTATACACATGAGTTCTTCGGTACGTTCTGGGCGCAGTTGCTCTCGTGTGAGCTGCACTTCTTCAGCATCGATGACCCTCACCTATATTTACTCTGAATCCACCGCAGTTCTTGGACCACTAGCAACTTTTTCTGAACCTCATTCATATGATCTCTGCGATAAGCATTCTGCGCGACTTACCGTTCCTCAAGGATGGAATGTCATGAGACAAGAAGTAGATGAGAATCAGAGTGGGCCAAGTGAAGACGACCTGATGGCGATTGCTGATGCTGTTCGCGAAGTAGCTATGAATTCTCACGCCACCACAACTGATGTCTCAACAGCTACTTCACAATCAAGCGTGGGCAGACGCGGGCATTTGCGCGCAGTGCCTTCCTAATTTCACTTCTGCATACTTAATTCTTTACGATACATTCATGAGCGCATCCATATTTAAGGCCTATGACATCCGTGGGCTAGTCGATGAAGAGCTCACACCAGATTTTGCATTTGCCACCGGTGTTGCTTTTGCTCGCTTCTTAGAAATCGAGCGCGAGCCAGGAACAGTTGTCATTGGTGAAGATATGCGGCCATCCTCACCCACCCTTGCAACTGCATTTTCAGCAGGTGTTACTTCTCAAGGTTTAGATGTCATTCGCATTGGACTTGCCTCAACAGATATGTTGTATTTCGCTGCCGGAAAGCTAAATCTGCCAGGTGCGATGTTTACTGCAAGCCACAATCCTGCGGCATACAACGGAATCAAACTCAGTTTCAGTGGCGCTCGACCAATAGGTAAAGAATCAGGCCTGCTCACAATTGAACACTTCGTCCATGAAGGAACTCCGATGGCGATGCGCAATCTTGGGGTGGAGAAATCGCGGAATATGCTGGAAGAATATGTTGATCATTTACTGAGCTTGGTTGATGTTTCACAGATTCGCCCTTTAAAAATTGTTATTGATGCAGGCAACGGAATGGGCGGATACACAGCTCCCGCAGTCTTTAAGAGACTTAGCGCAGAAGTAATTGAACTCTTCTTTGATTTAGATGGCACTTTCCCTAATCACGAAGCCAACCCAATTGACCCAAAGAATCTCGTTGATTTACAAAAGGCCGTGAAGAAACATGGTGCCGATATCGGGCTCGCATTCGATGGAGATGCCGATCGCTGTTTCCTTGTTGATGAAAAGGGAGCGCTGGTGAATCCATCGGCGCTCACAGCTCTCATCGCATCACGCGAGCTAGCCAAGCACCCTGGCGCAAATATTATTTATAACCTGATTTCTTCACGCGCCGTGAAAGAAGTTGTGGAAGAAAATGGCGGAACAGCGGTTCGCTCGCGCGTAGGACATTCATATATTAAAAAACTTATGGCAGAAACAGATGCTGCCTTCGGGGGAGAACACTCCGGACATTTCTACTTTAGAGATTTTTGGAAAGCCGATTCAGGAATGCTGGCAGCTCTTCATGCAATCGCAGCGCTTGGTGAGAGCAAGAAATCTCTATCAACAATCCTGCACCCATTTAATAGATATCACTCAAGTGGAGAGATTAATTCCACCGTCTCTGATTCAGCTGCCTCCATGGAAACTATCCAGCAGAAGTTTGAATCAGATAATGAAGTAGAGATAGATCATCTTGATGGTCTGACTGTCAGCGCCAGGGACTGGTGGTTTAATCTTCGGGCCTCAAATACTGAGCCACTCCTTCGACTCAACGTCGAGGCTTCTACCGATGGGCTGATGGTGAAGGTTCGCGATGAAGTACTTAAGGCGATACGAAGCTAAGTCTGTTTCACCAAATTTCCCAGAGTCCACTAAACTAACGTCCTAGCCGACTAGCACAGTAGAGCCCTACGCCGAAGGTCAAGCGAAAAAGACAATCCTCATAAATTTAGAGGAACTACCTAGGGAGATATATTTTCATGACACAAGTAACGACAATTCCGAAGCACGATATCGCAGACGCATCACTTGCCGCCGAGGGGCGTAAGCGCATTGAATGGGCAGAGCGCAACATGCCTGTTCTTGCACAAATTCGTGAACGATTTGAAAAGTCACAACCATTTACCGGTGTACGAATCGCAGCATGTATGCACGTCACAACTGAGACCGCTAACTTGATGCGAGTTCTTAAAGCTGGCGGCGCTGAAATCGCTCTATGTGCATCTAACCCGTTATCGACGCAAGATGACACAGCAGCCGCACTTGTCCATGAATATGGAATTTCTGTATTTGCGCGCAACGCAGTTGATCGCGACGGGTATTACTCACACATCAACGCCGCACTTGACATCGAACCACATCAAGTTTTCGATGATGGTTGCGACCTTGTCAACACTCTTCACACAACTCGTAAGGAACTCTTGCCGAATATCACTGGTGGTTGCGAAGAGACCACTACTGGAGTTATTCGCCTTAACCAGATGGCTAAAGATGGCGCACTGACATTTCCTATGATCGCCGTCAATGACACCGACACAAAGCATATGTTCGATAATCGCTATGGAACAGGTCAATCAACTCTGGACGCGGTCTTTCGTGCCACTAACTTCTTACTTGCAGGAAGCGTTGTCGTTGTTGCAGGATTTGGATATTGCGGAAAAGGTGTTGCAGAGCGCGCAAAGGGCATGGGTGCAGATGTAGTTGTGACAGAAATTGATCCAACTAAGGCACTCGATGCCATGATGCAAGGATTCCGCGTTATGCCGATGTTAGATGCAGCAAAGGTTGGTGATGTATTTATTACAGTCACCGGCAACCGCGATGTATTGCGCGATGAACACTTTGCAGCAATGAAAGATGGCGCAATCATGGCCAACTCAGGTCACTTTGATATCGAGATCGATGTTGCATGGCTAGAGCAGAATTCAACAAAAAAGAATGCCAAGATGCGTCACCAGACTGATGAATACGTCATGAAAGATGGTCGCCGCTTACTTCTTCTAGCGGAAGGTCGCCTAGTAAACCTCGGTGCAGCAGAAGGTCACCCAGCTTCAGTAATGGATATGTCATTCTCTGATCAGGCCCTGACTGCTGAATACCTAGTTAAGGAAGCAAAGAATCTTGCTGCCGGAGTCCATGAGGTTCCAACATATATCGATAAGGAAGTTGCGTCACTGAAACTCATTTCAATGGGCGGACGTATCGATGTACTTACACCAGCTCAAGATATGTACCTTAATTCTTGGGAGCACGGTTCATAAATGATTGTTGATATTGCATGACACTCATTATGGTCGTCGATGACGACCAAGATCTTGCCGAAATGCTTGGAATTGTTCTTACAAGTTCAGGCTTCGACGTAGATATGGTGAGTAGAGGAGATGAGGCGCTGGAGGTATTTAGAAATAATCCTCCAGACCTCGTCTTGCTCGATGTCATGTTGCCAGGAATAGATGGCATAGAGGTCTGTCGCTTAATTAGAAAAGAGTCGATGGTTCCGATTGTGATGCTCAGCGCTAAAGGTGAGACCCAGGATGTTGTGCGCGGTCTTGAAGCTGGCGCTGATGACTACATGCAGAAGCCATTTAGAGATAAAGCTGAATTGATTGCACGTATTCGCACTCGTTTGCGTCGCACAAATTCTGATGTCACTGGCCTACTTTCAATCGGGGACATCACTATTGATGTGACAGCCCATGAAGTTCGTCGCGGTGCAGCACTTATTCAATTAACTCGTCTTGAATTTGATTTACTTGTGGCGCTAGCAAAAGATCCAGGTCGGGTATTTACCCGCGATGCACTCTTAAGTGAAGTCTGGGGCTACCGCCAAACAACTGATACGCGATTAGTCAATGTGCATGTGCAGCGACTTCGTTCTAAGGTTGAACACGATGCAGATCGTCCAGAAATTATTATGACGGTTCGTGGAGTGGGCTATAAGGCGGGCGGAGCCGCTTAACATGAACCGTTTACGACGGTCACTAAAACATTCGCTGGCAACACGAGTGATTCTCTCAACTCTGTTGCTTTCACTCACCGTGGTCTGGCTTACCGGATCTGCACTGTATTCACGTCTTGCAGATGGAATTCTGGCTACTAGCCTGAACTCTTCGCTCGCCGAAGCCCGATACACGTTTTTTAATGCTGAATACCAGGTGCTGGCATCGCGCACTATGACAGTGGAAGAACGTAAACAATCTCTTGCCGAATTCGTTGTGAGTACCTCGACCCAAGGAATTAATGAGGAGCGGCGAGAAGTAATATTTGTGAAAAGTCCAGGTGCGCCTACTACAGCTAATTCATATGAGATGTCCTCCAATGTAATCAAGAACTCATCGATTCCTAGAGATATCCGTGCCCAGATTAAAAAAGATTCCAAACTTCATTACGCCTATGGGTCTGCGCGATATAACACCGGAGAGAAAATTGACTCGCTCTTTGTTGGTCAGAGAATTATTATTCCTACCGGCGGGCGTTACGAGATTTACATCGTCTTTTCTCTAAAGAATCAGACTGCAACAGTGGATCTCATTAAGAACTCACTACTTTTAACTGGAATTGCGTTAATTTTCCTGATCGGACTTATTACCTGGCTGGTAGTGCGACAAGTAGTGCGACCGGTGCGTGAGGCGGCACGTATTGCTAATCAGTTTACCCAAGGAGATTTCACGCAGCGCATGAAAGTTGTTTCAACGGACGAGATGGCAACACTGGCAATTTCTTATAATGAAATGGCGCTCTCAATTGAAGAGCAAATCACTCGCCTAGAACACCTCTCACGTGTCCAGCAACGTTTTGTTTCTGATGTGACTCACGAGCTTCGAACTCCTTTAACCACGCTGCGCATGGCATCAGAGGTAATCCACACCCAGCGCAACTCATTTGATCCACTCGTAGCGCGAAGTTCTGAGCTTTTGGTTGCACAGTTAGATAGATTTGAGCGTTTACTCGAAGATCTTCTTGAGGTAAGTCGTTTTGATGCCGAGGTCGCTGTTCTGGAACCTGTTGATTTTGATGTCATTGGCCTGATTAACCGATGTGCCGAAGATTTCGATATGGGGGGCACTGTGCCAACACGTGACATACAGCTAGAGGCAGATGATGAGTCTGTCACCATCAACGCTGATATCCGCAGAGTTGAGCGCATCATGCGAAATCTTCTCTCCAATGCACTCGATCACGCTGAAGGAAAGAAAATTCTCGTGAGCGTCGTTGCTACCGATACCGAGGTTGGTATTGGCGTTCGAGATTACGGCTCAGGACTTGATGAATCGGCCCTCACTCGCGTCTTTGATCGCTTCTGGAGAGAAGATCCATCACGTGCACGCGTCAGAGGTGGAACCGGCCTAGGCCTTTCCATCGCACTTGAGGATGCTCGTCTGCACAATGGTGAATTAGATGCATGGGGACGCCCAAACCAAGGAGCTCACTTTGTTCTCACCTTACCTCGCAAAGCTGGCGAATTAATAAATTCAAGACCCATTAAGGCCACACCAAAAGATTTCCACCAAGAGGCTTTTTATCAATAATCGCTAGCCATCACTGCACCATGATGGCTAGATGAATCTGCTCACATCACTTGAGGAGCTGATTTTCCCAGTTCGTTGTCTAGGTTGCGGCGCCTTAGGTTTAGAGATCTGTTCACAATGCAGAAGGTTCTGGCAGCCGAGAATTTACAGATCTCACTCCCGCCGAAAACCATATTTCCCCATCTACTCATCAATTCCTTATTCACCGATTGCCGGGAAAGTTTTATTAGCTGCAAAAGAACATGGAATACACCGAGCAGATGAGTTAATGGTGAGTGCACTTTCTCACTCACTATCTTTCTGTTTACAAGAGCAAGGAATCGGATTTCTCGTACCAATTCCTTCGAGAAAATCTGTTGCCCGATTGCGAGGAAGACAATTCATCAGATATTTAACCCAGGAAATTGGTAGCGATGCGCGGCTGTCTACTTCTGAAATTTTGACTCACACCCGGGTGGTCAAGGATCAATCAAAGCTCGATGCGAAAGAAAGAGTAGAAAACTTAGAAGGGGCACTGACTTCACTGCGATTTCGAAGTGGAAAGGCAATCATTGTCGATGACCTCGTCACAACGGGGGTGACTCTGCAGGAGGCTGCCCGTGCATTGCGTGCTGCCGGCATTGAGGTCTCGGCTGCGATTACAGCTTGTGTGGCAGAACCTCTACGATAAGGGGGCTCGAATAGGGCACCCATTGTGCGCAATGGGGGTTGGCAATTGGAAAGGTAGGCAGATGGCATCAATTCTCGACCGCATCATGCGAGCCGGCGAAGGGAAAATTCTTCGCGACTTAAGCAAGGTCGTCGAAAAGGTCAACGCCTTCGAAAGTTCAATCTCTGCCCTATCTGATGAACAAATGCGCGCTAAGACTGAAGAGTTTAAGAAGCGCCTGACGCAGGGTGAAACACTTGATGATCTACTTCCCGAGGCATTTGCAGTTGTTCGCGAAGCTGCAAAACGCACACTTGGACAGCGTCACTACGACGTTCAGATCATGGGTGGAGCCGCACTGCACCGTGGAAATATCGCAGAAATGCGCACCGGTGAAGGTAAGACTCTTGTTGCAACACTTCCTTCTTATCTCAATGCTCTAGCAGGACGCGGAGTTCACGTTGTTACAGTCAATGATTATTTGGCTGAGCGCGACAGCGAATGGATGGGTCGTGTTCACCGATTCCTTGGCCTAAGCGTTGGTGTCATTCTCAACAGCATGACCTCTGCCGAACGTCGCGCTGCATACTCTTCTGATATTACTTACGGCACAAATAATGAATTTGGTTTCGATTATCTTCGCGACAATATGGCGTGGTCACTCGAAGACTGTGTTCAGCGCGATCACTTCTTCGCAGTTGTCGATGAAGTTGACTCCATCCTTATCGATGAAGCTCGTACGCCACTGATCATTAGTGGCCCGGCAGATAAGGCAACGAAGTGGTATGTCGAGTTTGCAAATATTGCCACCAAACTACAACGCGATGCCCACTATGAAGTTGATGAGAAGAAGAAGACCGTTGGAATCCTGGAAGATGGAGTCAGCAAGGTTGAAGAGCTGCTTGGTATTGAGAATCTATATGAAGCAGCTAATACAACCCTGATTGGCTATCTCAATAACTCAGTCCGTGCGAAAGAACTCTTTAAGCGCGATAAAGATTATGTAGTCATGAATGGCGAACTGCTTATTGTCGATGAGCACACCGGCCGCATGCTTGCAGGTCGTCGTTATAGCGAAGGTCTCCATCAAGCTCTAGAAGCAAAAGAGCGCATTGAAATTAAAGATGAGAATCAAACCCTTGCCACAATCACCCTTCAAAATTACTTCCGACTCTACGAAACCATTTCTGGTATGACTGGAACTGCAACAACTGAAGCTTCCGAATTTCATCAAATTTACAAGTTGGGTGTCGTTCCAATCCCAACAAATCGCCCAATGCAACGTTTGGATGAAGCAGATCTGGTTTATAAATCTGAGGCAGGAAAGTTTGCATCCGTTACCCGTGACATTGCCGAACGTCACCGCAAAGGTCAACCGGTATTGGTTGGAACTGTCAGCGTTGAAAAATCAGAGGAACTTTCAGCATTCCTGAAAAAAGCGGGCGTCCCTCACGAAGTTCTCAACGCTAAGCACCACGAGCGTGAAGCAACGATTATTGCTCGAGCTGGAACAAAAGGCGCCGTCACAGTTGCTACAAATATGGCAGGTCGCGGTACCGACATCATGCTGGGTGGAAACCCAGAGTTCATGGCTGACTTTGAATTACAGCGCCAGGGAATTTCACCAGTAGATAACGCAACCGAATATGAAGCTGCATGGCCGGCAGAGATTGCTAAGCAAAAAGCTGCAATTGCCAAGGAGCACGAAGAAGTTGTCGCACTCGGTGGACTCTATGTTCTTGGAACTGAGCGCCATGAGTCAAGGCGTATCGATAATCAGCTACGTGGACGATCAGGACGACAAGGCGATCCTGGAGAGTCTCGTTTCTATCTCTCACTACAAGATGATTTGATGCGCAGATTTAACTCAGGAATAGTTGAACGTGTACTTGGTGCAGCTGGCTTGCCTGAAGATGAACCCATCGAATCAAAAATGGTCTCTAATGCAATTCGCTCAGCCCAGACTCAGGTGGAAGCTCAGAACTTTGAAATCCGTAAGAATGTTCTCAAATATGACGATGTGATGAATCGCCAGCGCGAAGTAATTTACGCAGAACGCCGCTTAGTACTTGAGGGCAAAGATATTGGAAGCCAAGTAGGTGATTTCATGGCCGACACTCTCAGCGCATATGTTCAGATCGCAACAGCTCAGGGCTATGCCGAAGATTGGGATCTGGATCAACTCTGGACAGCTCTCAAACTTATCTATCCGATTTCATTTACTCCACAAGATTTGGAGAAGGAGTTTGGTTCACGATCAGCTCTGGATGTAGAAATTTTAGAGACTCGAATTCTCGATGATGCCGCAGCTGCGTATGCAAAGCGTGAAGCAGAGCTAGGAACTGAAGTTTTGCGCGAATTAGAGCGAAAAGTATTGCTCTCTGTCCTTGATCGTAAATGGCGCGAGCATCTCTATGAGATGGATTATCTGCAGGAAGGTATTGGCCTGCGTGCCATGGCACAACGTGATCCACTGGTTGAATATCAACGTGAAGGTTTCGAACTCTTCTCAGCGATGATGGATGCAATCAAAGAAGAGTTAGCAAGCCTGGTCTTTAACGTTGAGGTAACAATCGAAGGCGATGGCTCTGAAGTCAAAGCACGCGGTGTTGATGAGAAGCCTGCAAATACTCCACTTCGTTACACCGCAGCAGATGAAAATGGCGTTGTTACATCCGGGGAAGTCTCGCGTAATAGCCCGTGCCCATGTGGTTCTGGAAAGAAATTCAAGCGCTGCCACGGCGCCGCCTAATTTAAGTTATAGCAGCCGCAGTGCTGTGCAGAGCCAATGGCCATCAACGCCTTCAAAGCGAATAACAATTGCGCGAAGTCGATTTCCATATCTGACTGTCACGGTTGATTCACAAATACCATCTAGCGGTTCTGATTGATGGATACTTTTAATCTTTCCAATTTCACGCTGGCTTCCAGTCTTACCTAATAGCTCCATATAGATCACGCGATGGCATGAGCGAATGAGCTGCGCGGGTTGTCTGCGGCCAGCCCAAATCTCAAGAACGCTCACTATAAATTTCATAGTCCATTGATGTAATTCGGGCAGATCTGTTGCCGAGGATGGAATAGGCATCTCATCCGGTTCGATATCTTCATCGAAGGTAGAGGGAACTAGGTAGAGCTTCGCCACTTGTGGTGGCATCACCGGTGCAGGGGGTGCAAATAGATCTAGAACCGGGTGGCTCCAGAGTGCGGGGTCTTCGGTACTTGAAATCAATTGCAGATAAGGCTTGGGGCGCGGAAAGTGTTGTGTATATGTCTCTGTTGTCATGCAGGCATAGTGGAGTGAGTTGCTCGCGTAGTAATCATCTAGAAAGATGAAATGCACTCATCCTTTCTCGGTATTGTGGAAAAGTGAGTTCTGATTTCTCGCCTTCCCTTTTACGCTGCCGCCATGGCCCTTAAGAAGCAGAAGAACACGCGATTCATCCTCTCCATCTCACTATTCATAGCAGCGCTCTTGGCTTCTTTTCTGATGTCGATTGCAGCTAATCAAAAAGAGAAGTACTGGGTGGCAAGCAAACCAATTGCATCAGGGACTTCCATCGAGAGTTCAGACCTCAATCTCATCTCAGTTACCTTGGGGTCATCTCGCGGGAGATATGTATCGGCTGACTTAGATCCCATAGGCCAGGTATCACGCCGCATCATTGCATCGGGAGAGTTAATTGAAGTCGATGCACTGACAAGCCAATCATCGCCTGCACGACAGAAGCAGGTTTCTTTAAGTATGCGCTCAGTAGATATTCCTTCACAAGTTGGTGTTGGAGAGATCGTTAGTCTCTATCAGTTACACGATGAGAAGAATGGTGAAAGTCCACAAGCTCCCACCTTCATCCTCGGGGGCGTCTTTGTAGTTTCAATCGATAGGAAAGGATCTAATTTCGGGGGAGAAGTTGCGATGACAGTCTCAGTCGATGGTGAATTCATCGCTGATGTATTGGCAGCAACTACGAGCGGTCGATTGGTCGCCGTGCGAGCACATGGCTAAGCCAGAGCACGCTAGTGCGGTCACAGCAATTCATGGTTCTGATTTCGAAAGCTTTGCGGCAAGTACCTTATTTAGCCAAGGATGGAACGTCTTATATCGCGCACTGGATTGGTCATCACTTCATGAGTTTTTGCAGGGTTTAGAAAGACCACCGGATGTATTACTTATCTCCACAGATTTAGAGGGAATCAATCCTCAATCTCTTCAGAAAATGGCTAGTAGTGGCATGAGAATCTTTATCTTTCGAAAAAGTGATGAAGACCTGCGCCAATTTCCAGAATCATTAGCCCAGCCAACTGTTGCCCTCGAGTTAATTGCAATGATTCGCGGTTCAATGAGAAGGCCGATGCTCAGGGTAAGTGAGCCAACTATCGAGGCTAGTCGAGCACATGTCTTAGCAATTGCTGGTGCACACGCTGGTGCTGGCTGCACATCGCTCAGCATCAACATCGCTACCGAGCTGAGCCTTTTGGCGAAGAAAGTTCTCATCATCGATAGCAATTCAGTTGCTCCCGCGATAGCAATTCTCTTAGGTCAGCAAGGGTTGAACTCTGCCAAGAGCTTTCAAAAGATTGCCAATAATCTGTGGGCGCTAGAAGTCACTCAAGAAAATATCGCCGAATCAGTCGCGCTCTTAGCTGCTGCCAAGATGGAGTTTGATTACATTGTTATCGATCTCGGTGTTATCAACGAACTCGCTCAAGTCCTTCGTGGGCAACGCTGGACGGGCGAGATTCTGGTGTGGGCCTCCTCCCATGCCGATGAGCTTTGGATCATCGCTAAATCTCATCGAGTGGGAGTCGAGCGAGTTCGAAAAATTTCACACGCTCTTTCACAGAATTCGATTAAACCCACAATTTCTTTTGTGCAAGCAATGTCGGCTCACGGTAAGAAGGGTGCCATTCACGATGCAGCTTTTATTGCTGCTGCCAGGACTATTGGTCCCAAGAATATTCATGCGTATCCGGCAGATCCACGTTCGATAGCAATGGCTGAAAATGAGCAGACATCACTATATGAATCCAATGAGAGAAGCCTGCTACGCAAGAGCATCACCGCGCTGGCCGGTGAAGTTGGGGGATAACTTCTTATAGGCTAAGCACATGCGTGCATACATCGGTGTTACCGCTTCTGAAGTTCAAGAATTTCTCCAATCGGGAGAGTTCGATGTCAGCGATGCCTATGCCGCTACCTCCACATTTATCTCTAGCAATAACGATCTCGATGGAGAAGAAGTTGAATACACCCTTTCTCTGATTGCAGCCGAAGATGCAGTGGAGCTAACGGGTGCCGCCATTGGTAGGGCATGCGTGTTAGCGCTGGAAGTTCCTGAATCAATTATTGATGCAGAGCACGAATTGTCGATCTCTCTTTCCGCCCCATTGCAGTGGGATTACGTACAATGCTGTTTTGAGGTTTCACCTGATGGTCAGGAACTAACCTGGTTTGCCACACAAGAGATTGCAAGCAATCTTGCAACGTGGCTTTCGTAAGGATTTCCTCCCATGGCATCGATTGAAGAATTTGTTAAACAGCGAAGCCCGCTCACCGATATTCATATCCACCGACTTCGCGAACTGATTGCTGATTGGCAACTTCTTTCCGATTTATCATTTGCCGATCTCATTCTCTGGGTTCCGCTGCGCAAAGACTTCAAGAGCTGGCCCACCGGTTATGTCGCAGTTGCACATATCAGACCAACAACTGCAGCAACTCTCTTTCCGCAAGATGTCATCGGGGATGAAATTTCACATGGGAAGCGCAAATATATTGATCAAGCACTTGCTAGCGCTGAAATTGTTAGAGATACCGAACCAGAACTCATAGGTGAATTCTCGGTGAAAGAAGAAACTATCCCCGTAATAGTTGATGGCCTAGTTGTTGCCGTTATTTCGCGCCATAGAAATGCCGAACTCATGCGCCAACCCAGCCGATTAGAACTTAATTATCGAGAGATTGCACATAATCTATATCGAATGATTACGGAAGGAAGTTTTCCATACCCAGATGCAGGATCACTCTTTGATCCAGCACCACGCGTCGGAGATGGATTAATTCGTCTCGATGTCAACGGTGTTGTCTCCTATGCAAGTCCTAATGCACAGTCAGCATTTAGCCGCTTAGGGTGGGTAAAGGAAGTTGAAGGCAGTGAGCTTGGAACTCTCGCGCAATCACTTGCTCAACACAGCGCTGATGCACAAGAGGAGAGTATCTCTGGCGCACTCACAGGCAAGTCACTCAAACGAGTTGAGATTGAAAATGCTGGTGGAACTATCTCATTTACAGTTCTTCCTTTGATTCAAGGTGAAAACCGCATTGGAGCTATCGTTTTGCTCAATAACGTCACCGAGATTCGTAGGCGCGAACGAGAACTAGTAACCAAGGATGTGACTATTCGCGAGATCCATCATCGAGTAAAGAATAATTTGCAGACAGTTTCAGCTCTGCTTAGATTACAAGCTCGCCGTATCAATGATCCCAACGCGAGCGCAGCGCTCAATGAAGCAGTGCGCCGTATTGCATCGATTGCCTTGGTGCATGAAACTCTTTCAAATACCCCCGATGCATCAGTGGGTTTCGATCAAGTGCTAGATAGCCTGGTCACACACGCACTAGAACTCAGCCCTCGCATGAATGAATTACGCATCGAGCGCACTGGCACCCTTGGCTCACTTGACCCGCGAATTGCAACACCGCTAGCCCTAGTGATTACCGAACTGATTCATAACGCCCTCGAGCACGGATTGGCTGAGGAGGGTTCAGTACTGGGAATTCATGTTGATTCAGAGAGCTCAGATATTCAGGTGATTATTTCAGATGATGGCGTGGGCTTACCTGAAGGATTTAATATCGCCGAATCTCCAAACTTAGGACTGCAAATTGTGCGCACGCTGACTGAAAATGAACTCAGTGGAACGCTCTCATTAGTCTCTGATGCGACTCAGACAAAAGCGATCTTGGTTTTTCCCAACGCTAAGTAGAGCTAGAAGTTTAAGAAAGTCCGTTATCCATTAAGCGAGCACGGTTACGAGCAGCGCGACGCTTAAGTGCGCGTCGTTCATCTTCTGAAAGTCCGCCCCAAACTCCCGCATCTTGACCCGATTCCAAGGCCCAAGCTAGGCATGGATCTTTTACGATGCAGCGATTACATACCTTTTTCGCTTCTTCAATCTGGCTAATTGCGGGGCCAGTATTTCCAACGGGGAAGAAGAGCTCAGGATCTTCATCGCGACATGCAGATTGATGTCTCCAGTCCATGGCTCACCCCTCTCAATTCCAGATTCAAATGTGTGCGCAACTAGTGGGTGCAAGAGGGTAATTCTCCCTGTTACTACAAAGATAAACAAGAAGGAAGGCGAAAAGATTTCCTAGTTTGTAGTGATTTATATCCCTCTTGCGCTGATTGAGTTATGAAAAGATTGACCGCAGTTGGTGCTAGTGCCCCCGACAGGAATCGAACCTGTGCACCTGCCTCCGGAGGGCAGTGCTCTATCCCCTGAGCTACGGGGGCGCAGAGAGAAGGGTAGGTTATCTGACTATGAGCAATACCGAGAAAGCATATTTTGCAACAGGTTGTTTCTGGGGCGCCGAACGCAGATTGTGGAATATTCCAGGCGTTGTGCAGACAAGTGTTGGGTATATGGGTGGAGCGCGCCCTGATCCTTCCTATGAACAAGTGTGCACAGGAGTTACCGGCCACGCCGAGATTGTGGAAATCAGTTTTGATCCATCCAAGCTCACCTATCGACGATTACTTGAAGAGTTCTGGGTAATGCACGATCCGACTTCGCTCAATCGTCAAGGTGGAGATATCGGAACCCAGTATCGGAGTGCGATCTTCACAACAAGTGATTCTCAGTTGCTTCAGGCCGAGGCCACACGCGATGTGTATCAGGCAGCTCTTTCGCGAAAAGGTATCGGCGAAATCGTTACCGAGATTAAGAGCGCTCATGGTGTTCCGTACTATCTCGCTGAGGAGTACCACCAGCGATATTTAGCGAAAAATCCCAATGGATATGACTGTCATTCAAGTACTGGAGTCTCATTTCCTTCGCAAGTTTCCAGTTAAGCGATTACTCTGTACCCATGGCTGATGAGCACTTGCACCCTGAGACTCTTGCAATTTCAACAGGGCGCCCACAACCAGCAGCAGGCGTCGGTTTAAATTCGCACATCTCCTTAAACTCCACATATCGAGCAGGTGGTGATATCAATTACGGTCGCTTTGGAAATGAAAACTGGAATGAATTAGAGCAAGCGATTAGCGCACTGGAAGAGGCGCAATCAACATTGGTCTTTGCATCAGGCATGGCGGCAATCACTGCCGTCTTCTCACTCTTGCCACATGGAGCACCTGTAGTTGCCTCACATGAAGGCTATAGCGGCACTATGTCACTGCTGAAGCGTTATCACCTTGAGGGTCGACTAGAAGTTCGCTTTGTTGATATTACAGATACTAAGGAAGTAATTAGCCAATTACAGGGCGCCGCTTTCTTATGGGTGGAATCGCCAACTAACCCTGGGTTAAATGTTGCTGAAGTTGCAGTAATCATTGGCGAAGCAAAGAAGCGTAATTTGGGTGTCGGATTTGATAACACGTTCGCAACACCGCTCAATCAAAAGCCACTGACATTTGGCGCTGATGTCGTGATGCATTCAGTTGCCAAATATCTAGCTGGCCATAGCGATGTTATTTTGGGTTCGCTTTCAGTCAAAGATCCAGCTCTCTATACCCGCTTACTCGAGGCCCGCACAACTTTAGGTGGCGTTGCCGGTCCATTTGAAGTCTGGCTTGGTCTGCGCGGACTTCGCACATTCCCACTTCGCTTTAATCGTGCTCAAGAAAGTGCTGCTATCTTGGCAAAGAAGTTAGCTGGTCACCCTGCGGTGAAAAATGTTCGCTACCCAGGATTTGGCGCAGTCATCTCCTTTGAGGCAGGTGCAACGGTCGAGCAGACCGAATCCATCTGTGATGCATCAACTCTTATTGCCAATGCAACAAGTCTTGGGGGAATCGAAACCACGTGGGAGCGCCGGCGCCGGTGGGAACGTGAGAGCCATAGCGTGCCGGAGAATCTCATCCGTCTTTCAGTGGGGTGTGAACATATCGATGACCTCTGGAACGATATCGACACTGCACTCGCCCAGGGGTAAAGCGCGCACTTTTTTTCAAAGTGGAGTATTTTTAGCCATATGAAAGCGCTCCGAAGAACCCTTGCAGCAATCACTGTTGCACTTCTTGCCTTTCGCGCTGTCGGATCATTCCTATCATGGGTTGAAAAACAAGACGAGAATGAAACTGATGCTTGGATTGACGAAGACGAATTCGAAGAAGCGTAAATGTCTGACAACCAGTACGTAGCTGGCTCTTGCAATATCGGTACTGGAGAAATTCGCCGCCGCCAAGTTGTTGCCATTATTGGAAGCGCTCTTAGCGTGAGCGCTCTTATTGGATTTATCTCAACAAAGGCAGAGCCCTCGCTGCGACTTGGAATCTTTATTCCGCTGGCCGTTGCAGCTATTGGTTGGGTGCAATCGCAACGAAAATTCTGTCTTGCTTACGGCCTGATGGGCACATTTAACTTCGGCAAATTAGGTCAGCTCTCGCGCGTGCAGGATAAGGCAGCGCTTGCAGCCGATCGAAAGACAGCAGTGGTCATTCTCACTCAATCTCTTTCACTTGCGGCAGTGCTCACGGTAGTGGTTTACCTCTTACCCCTAACGTAATAAAACCGCTCTTACATTTTATCCCCGGTAGTGGGATGCTATTGAAATGAAAATCATTATCCACCCTCGCCATGCAGAACTCGCCAGTGATTTTTCATCGATAGCAGAAGAGAAATTACTGTCCATGAATCGCTTTAGCGTGACCATAGATCGCATTGAAGTGGAAGTAATGCATGAGGCTAATCCTCGTCAAGGTAAACATTCCCATAAAGTAATCATCACTTCGCACGGTTCCGGCCCACTACTACGTGCAGAGGCTGCATCGTTTAATGATGTGGCGGCATTTGATGAAGCTGTTAAAAGCGTTGAATTACAGATTAGAAAAATTCATGAACGTGAGAAGAGCCATGACCGGCACACGCTGCGCACTATGAAAGTGGATGTGCAAGATTAATTAGCGGGATTGTTTCTCTCTTTTATCCTGCTTATCTTTTTCTCTCGGTTGGCCCTTCTGCATACGCATCGGATCCACTGGAGGTATAGGCGGTTGGCCAAGTGCGATGATTGCACTCTCTCGAGCATAAATCGCCGCAGCAACTGCACTCTTCTTTACTGTAATCACTGAAATCTTTTGTTCTGGCTTACTTGCAATTTGCATGGCAGATCGAGCATCTTGATTAGCTTTATTAATGGCTAAATAAAAGCTCTGGTTTATTTCACGGATCTGCTGGTCGCGAAGCGCCATCGCGGCATTAAAGGCATCCATATCTTTCTGATATTGCTCGAATACTCCTGAAGGCGCAGGAGGAGGTGTCCGTTGATCTGCTACGGCGGATTGGGGGAAGGAAGAGAGTGAGCAGAGAGCGAAGATCACCGCTGCGTATACGCCTCTTTTCATGACTCAATAGTATTCAAGATGTGGTGTGAATCTTCTGTGAATCACCTAGCGGTTTCGTGTGCATGCGCGTGAAGTGGTAGAAAAAGCGGGAATTGCGTGAAAGGCTGGGCACATGAGCCAACTCATCATGATTATTGACGACGAAGTCGGCGTCCGCGAGGTACTCGCTGATGCCTTCAAACTCGCTGGATTTGAAACTGTTGTCGCACCTGATGCCATGGTGGCTCTGACTTTACTTCGCACAACTAAACCAGATCTGCTTGTTGTTGATATCAATATGCCGATGATGGATGGTTTTGAATTTATTGAACGCATCAGAAGTACCGGTGATAACACTCCTGCACTCATGCTGAGTGCGCGCGGTGATCGCGCTGACATTACTCGTGGATTAGCTCTGGGAGCTGATGATTATGTGACAAAGCCATGGCGTGGTCTTGAGGAACTCGTACTTCGCGTAAGAGCCATCTTGCGCAGAACTCAATTCACCGTTACTTCAGATTCGAGCTTGAGCAGTGGCCCTATCAAACTCGATAACGACACACATCAAGTCACATTTAGCGGTGAAGTTGTGGAATTATCTCCCACAGAATTCCGTCTCTTGCATGTCTTGCTTGAAAGCAAGGGAAGAGTATTGAGTAAGACATATTTGCTCGATGAGGTCTGGGGAATCACCTTTGAATCCGAGAGCACAGTTGTTGACACTTATATCTCCTACCTACGAAAGAAACTGCACAGAGATGGTTATGAAGGCATCAAGACGATAAGAGGGGTCGGCTTCCAACTTCTTACGGAGAAGAGTTGAAGATCTCAAACAGCACCAGAACCAGCATATTTACAATTTTGCTGGTCACAGTGGTTACCTTGGGAATCGGTAGCTACTCTGCCTTTCACACTCAGAGCGCTGAATTATCTGAAGTAAATTCCTCCCTCGATTTTGTTGCACAAGCTGCCGAAGATAACCAAGAGCAATCTATCGGTGCGGCCCTCTTTGCTATTGAGCAGTTAACTCTCAATGCAACTTTGACCTTACTGACGCAGGAGGGTCAAGAGACACTGGTTCGCGAATCAACTTTGATTTATGAAGGCGCACCTGCTCAAGATGTGATTGAAAAGGCAGCTACTCGTCCAATCTCAATAAGTGCAGCTGACCCGTATCAAATGCGAACAGTGCGCCTTGATGACGACGGCTTCATTGTTATTGCCCGATCTACTAAGGCAATTACTGAACACTTTGAAGCCAATATACGTGCATTGGCACTTTTTACTTTCTTTGTTGATGTGATTGCAGGACTATTACTCTTTTTCTTTTTTAGGCGAATTAACCGTCGAGATGAGTCTGCATCCCTTGCTCGCATGCAAGAATTTCTTGGCGATGCATCCCATGAATTGCGCACACCACTTACGGTAATCAAAGGCTATGTGGAGATGCTCAGTAAGAAGCAGCTGGCATCTGCGCAAGACCAAGATCGTGCATTTAATCGCGTGGGATCTGAGATCAATCGGATGGAGAATTTGATTCAAGATTTGCTGCTTCTTGCAGAACTGGGTGAGAGCGGAAGCCGAGATATCGAAAAAATGGATGTGAGTGAGTTATTAAGTGCTCATGGAACTGACTTCACTACTCTCAATCCCGGGCGCACAGTAGTCTTAAAAATTGAGAATGACTTATCGGTTGTGGCTTCCAGAGATTACCTCTCACGATTTATTCAAAATGCTTTTACCAACATCATGCGCCATACCAGCGCTGATGCGGCAGTAACGATTACAGGTACTAGATCCGGAAAGTACGTCCTCATCATGATTGAAGATGCCGGGAAAGGATTACCCGAGAGCGCTTATGCCGAGAATATTCGTTCACTCAATCGCTTTGATAAATCTCGCTCACGCGAAAATGGTGGTTCCGGGTTGGGTATGAGCATCATGTCTGCAGTTATTGAAAAACTGAACGGCACTTTCTCGCTGCGCAAGAGCGCCCTGGGTGGCTTAGCGGTAGTGGTGAGCCTTCCTTTCGCTAAAGACTAAACTTGCCCCTGTGAGCGATGCCAATCTCGAAGATGTATTTACTGAGCTCGCCGAAAAATTTGACGATACCAAATCGCTAGTCAGGGTTGTGCTCTCCGGTCGCCGCCGAAATATGCAGACTGCGCACGAGCGAATTGATATGCGGCCTGTATTGATTAAGGATTCGATTGCTATTCAAGTCAGTCACAGCGATGGTCGCCAGATGACGACGAAGAATTATGAGGCAGGTAAAGCACCCTTTAATGAGTTACTGCGCTCTGGCTACGCCAACATTCTCTTGGAACAGACTCACCAATCAATCAGTGTTCGAATTACGAAAAAAGGTGAAGCACTCGTCCACCGCGAATCAACCGAACGCGAACAAGAGCTTGCCCACGACCGTAGTAAGTCTCGTTTACTTGACCAATCTGATCCTTATCTGATTGCAATCGGAATCTCTGATAGCCAGGGAAATCTCAAAGCCAGCAAGTCAGATAAATACAAGCAAGTTGAAGAATTCTTGCGCTTACTCACCCCAACACTGACCAGTGCAATCAAGGCTGGACATATTGCAGAGCCGAGTGATGCCAAGCCTTTAACTATCGTTGATCTGGGTTGTGGTCATGCCTACCTAACATTTGCAGCTCATCAATATCTACGTAGCCAAGGTATGGCAGTCAAAGTAATCGGAATCGATGTTCGCACAGCAGCGCGTGATCGCAACAATGAAATTGCTCAGCAATTAGGAATTTCTTCGAGTATCGAGTTTCGAGCCGAAGAAATTGCAGATACCACTCTTGCCTCAGCTGATATCGCCATTGCACTTCATGCGTGCGACACCGCAACTGATGATGCAATCGCGTGGGCGATTAATTCTGATGCAAAGCTAGCTCTGATAGCACCTTGTTGTCATCATGACATTCAGGCACAGATGCACGAGGCTCCTGAGCCGTGGTCGATTATTACCCGCAATGGAATTATGAAAGAGCGCCTCGGGGATTTGCTCACCGATGGGCTACGTATGCAGATCATGAAATTGCGTGGATATCGCGTAGAGGCGATTGAATTTATTGGGGGAGAGCACACCCCACGAAATCTCATGATTCGCGCAGTAAAGACCGGTGCCGGCGTTGACGCATCAGAAAAGCAGAAATATGACGAGATGCTGGCGCTCTGGAAAGTTAAACCTGCTCTAGCATCGCTGATCAAAGGTTAGACTTCGCACTATGTCCAAAGTCCTTGCATCACTTCCTATCGGTGAAAAAGTCGGAATCGCCTTCTCTGGCGGACTCGATACTTCTGTCGCCGTGGCTTGGATGCGCGCAAAAGGTGCGGTGCCATGCACCTACACCGCAGATCTTGGCCAATATGACGAGACCGATATTGATTCAGTTCCAGTTCGCGCTAAAGAATATGGCGCAGAAATTTCACGCCTCATTGATTGCAAGACGCCACTGGTTGAGGAAGGTCTTGCTGCAATTGCCTGCGGAGCTTTCCATATTCGCTCTGGTGGTAAGGCCTATTTCAACACAACACCACTTGGTCGGGCCGTAACAGGAACGCTGCTGGTTCGTGCAATGTTGCAAGACAAAGTTGAGATCTGGGGAGATGGTTCTACCTATAAAGGTAATGACATCGAACGTTTCTATCGTTATGGCCTGCTTGCTAATCCAAATCTTCGTATCTATAAGCCTTGGCTCGATGCTGATTTCGTGCGCGAGCTCGGTGGCCGCAAAGAGATGTCTGAGTGGTTAGTCGCTAACAAGTTGCCATATCGCGACAACGCTGAAAAGGCCTATTCAACAGATGCAAATATCTTGGGAGCAACCCATGAGGCGAAAGATTTAGAGAGCCTTGATGCATCAATTGAAATTGTTACCCCAATCATGGGCGTGAAGTTCTGGGATCCTTCAGTATCAATTGCTTCTGAAGATGTGAAGATTGAATTTATACAAGGTCGCCCAGTTGCAATTAATGGCCAACGTTTTAGCGATGTCGTGGCACTCATGAATGAAGCAAATAAAATTGGCGGTCGCCATGGCCTTGGAATGAGTGATCAGATAGAAAATAGAATTATCGAGGCGAAGTCTCGTGGCATCTATGAGGCTCCAGGTATGGCGCTGCTCTCTATCGCCTATGAACGACTTATCTCTGCAATTCACAATGAAGACACTATTGCTAATTACCATGCTGAAGGTCGCAGACTTGGTCGCTTGCTCTATGAGGGACGCTGGCTAGATCCACAGTCTTTGATGCTCCGTGAATCGCTCACACGTTGGGTGGCATCGGCTGTCACTGGCGAAGTAACACTTCGTCTGCGCCGTGGTGATGATTATTCAATCATCAACACAACTGGACCTGCATTGAGCTATCACCCAGATAAGTTATCGATGGAGCGCACAGAAGATGCTGCCTTTGGACCAACAGATCGTATTGGGCAGTTGACTATGCGTAATTTAGATATTGCCGATACCCGGGCAAAGTTAGAGATGTATCGCGATCAAGGCCAACTCGGTGGCGGCGATTTCAACCTGATTAAGGAGTTAGAAAATTAATAAGACCACTCGCAAAGTTTTAGCTGGCGTCATTGCAGCCTCGCTCATTGGACTCACCGTCCTAGTCGGTCTCAACGTTACAGGAGGAGAGAAAATGTCATCAGGTGCAACAGTACTACCGATAGTTTCTGCAGTAGCAGGAGAAGTTCCCACAATTTCTAAGCCAGAAGGTAGCGCTCCAACAGAGTTAACTACCAAGGACATCATCGTTGGAACAGGGAAAGAAGTTCTTCCCACATCTACTTTGACAGTTCACTACACACTGATGGCTTGGTCAACTGGAAAGATCATTGAATCATCATGGAGCGGAGAGCCTGCAACATTTCCGTTAGCGGGGGTAGTTGAAGGTTGGCAGAAAGGTTTGCCTGGAGCCAAAGAGGGCGGACGTCGATTGCTGATACTTCCACCATCGATGGGATATGGCGCAGCTGGATCTGGACCTATTGGTCCGAATGAAACACTCGTCTTCTCAGTCGACATCATTGGTGTCGCTTAAAGAACTAGTTCTACTTCTTTAACCAAACTGTTGTGCCGGCTGGAATTTTCCCATCAGCCAATGGGTGTGAAGAGATAAGTATTTCTCCCTTAGGTATTGGGTATGGCGCGCCACGGAAGTTAGTGATGCAATGCCATCCATTTGGCCGCGAGAAGTGCAAGACAGATGAATTGCCAGTCTTATGCCACTTTATCTTTTCTTCAGTAATCAGTGATTTACGAAGCCCAAGTGCGATGCGATAAATAGAGAGCGCCGAGTTTGGGTCATTCTCTTGCGCTTCAACTGAGTAATCGGCAAACCATTGTGGTTGTGGAAGATGTGCTCCACCTGTTCCAAAACCAAAAGATGAACCTGATTTCTCCCAGGGAAGTGGCACACGGCAGCCATCTCGACCCTTATCAATCTTGTTATTGCGTAGGTATTGCGGATCTTGAATCTGACTTGCTGGAATATCAGTTACTTCGTGCAAACCTAGTTCTTCACCTTGATACATGTATGTACTACCGGGAAGAGCCAAAATAAATAGAGTTGCCGCAAGTGCGTTCTGTGTACCAGAGGCTGCATCTAGTGGATGAGAGGTTCCATTAGAGAGCATCCAGGTGCGACGATCAACTGCGGGATTCAGACCCATCTTTGTTGCATGACGAATCTGATCGTGGTTTGAAAGTGTCCATGTGCAAGAAGACTTGTTCTTTAAGGCCAGTTCGAGCGCATCTTGCACGCTCTCCTTATATGCAGCTGCTTCAAATGGAGTGTCAATGAAGCGGAAATCAAAACACTGACCCAAAGTTTTCGTACTTGCATAGAGCGGAAGTCGCTCAGGGTGAACAAACGCTTCTGCAACTGCCACACGGGGTGGGTCATACTTGTTAAAAAGCTTGCGCCATTCTTTATAGATCTTAAAGAGTTCATCGCGGTCGGCCAGGATTCCCTTGCCCTTATTGCCGCGTTCTTCCAGTCCTTCAAATACTGCCAAGCTACGTAGCGGTTCAGAGAGATCTTTCTTCAGCGCATGTGCCACATCGATACGGAAACCATCGACGCCACGATCTGCCCAGAACTTGAGTGTTTTCAGGAATTCTTTCTCAACCTCTGGGTTATCCCAGTTAAAGTCTGGTTGCTCTGGTGCAAACCAATGCATGTACCACTGGTTACCCGTGCCACCCATAACTGATTCATGTGTCCAGGCACTTGGTGCAAAGTGTGAAACCCAATCAGTGGGAGGCAGCTCGCCATTTTTTCCTCGCCCGTCTCGGAAGATATAACGGTTGCGAGCCCTTGAGCCAGGCTTTGCCGCAATCGCTTCTTTAAACCAGATATGCAAATTAGATGAGTGGTTAGGAACGATATCGACAAAAACGCGAATACCAATCTTGTGTAGTTCTGTGAGCATCTCATCAAAATCAGCAAGAGTTCCAAGTTTTGGATCTACATCGCGATAATCATCAACGTCATAGCCACCATCTGCTAGCGCAGATGGATAGAAAGGACTTAACCAGACTGCATCAAGGCTGAGTGATTTCAGGTATGGAATACGAGAAGTAACTCCCTTGAGGTCGCCAATACCGTCGCCATTTGAATCGGCGAAGCTCCGTGGGTAGATCTGGTAGATCGCCGCCTGGCGCCACCAATTCTTATCTTTTGAGAGTCCTACGCTTTTAGGCATGGGTCGTACTCTACGGAAAGGTCACTGAGGTATTCGCATAAAAGAGCAAAATGTGATGTAAATGGAATGTATTTGCAGTTTTGTGCATACTCATTGCATGGTGCGTACTCTTAGCCCATGCCAGAGAGAGTTCAGATATCAATGCGGTGGGTCAGAGCCAACAAGGTATTGAGCTTTGCCGTTCTCGGCTATGCCGTCTTAGCGTTGGGTCACATCCCAACAAATGTATTGCTATCACTTTTTGATAAGAATCAGTCAGTTCAGTTTGCAGCCACACTTTTCTTAAGCGCAGCATTCGGCACCATTGCCATCATTAAGCGAGACTCACTCCAACTTCCGCGCACCATCTTTTTCCTTGGGCTAGCGCTGATTCTCGCCCTCTTTACCTCAGCTCTTTTAAGTGGAGGCTTCTTCCCCTCCCTTACCGGTGACTCTCTTCGCTATGCCGGAATAGCATCCACTGTGGCGCTGGCAACGGTGGCACTCTTCCATGGACTCTTCACCGCACAAAACTTTCCAAAACTCATATCTGGCTATCTCTTCGTTCTATTTCTTACTGAAGTGATTGCGGTCTTGCAGCATTTCAATCTTGTCACAATGCCAGGGGTTCAAGGTAATCCTGCTTCCACATTTGGAAATCTGGATTTCTATGCCGCATATGTGGGAACCTCTTTTCCACTTATTCTCTTTGCTTATCTCAAGAGTAATCCGTTGGGCAAGCGAGCACTGATTGTCTTAGCTGCACTTTCACTTATTACTCTTCGCCTGACCGATGCCAAGCAGGGATATTTGGATTTCCTGATTGCAGCTCTCCTAGTTCTGATTGCACTTGCCTATAAGAAGTTTAAGCGTCCGAGCGATGGCGACACATTTTCTGTTCCGGTAAAGACCACCATCATTACCTTCCTCTTATTTCTCTGGCTAGAGTTGATTTTTATCATTCCCTTTTTTGGTAAAGCAATTCCTTTTGTGGGAGATGACCCACAAGTGGCAATTCGTGGAGTCTTGTGGCTTGCCGGTCTCAACCAATTTAAGTCCAGCCCTGTATTTGGTGTGGGACCCGATCAATACGGTGCCTACTACGAACACTTTAGAACGGTGAACTCAACAATTGTCTTGCCAGGAGATAGCTCCAATGATGCTCACTCGGCGCCGGTACAGACACTTGCCACTACCGGAATAGTGGGCACACTTATCTTTGTTCTGCTCATTGCCTATGTTATTCGCGCGCTCCTGCTCATTCTTGAGCGAGATAGCTTCAACAAGCGGGCTACATATTCACTCGCGCTCTTTCTATTTATTTATCTCACCAACGCAGCTATCAGCCCAATTGTCTTGCCGCACAAGTATCTCTTCTGGGCGGTCTGCGGCTATCTAATTTTTGAAGCCCATCGAGGAAGTGCGGAGCAAGGTGCTAATTCGACTCCCACCAAGTTATTCGTTCCAGCAATTGCAGTCCTGGCATCACTGACGCTCTTTGTTGGTTGCGCATTTACATACAGTCAATTTAACTTCACGCGCTGGGGCCAGACGCAGATAACCAATCCGAGCGCTGTGCAGCAGGTGAAGGTTTCTCCTTATATTCCATGCCACATCTACTTCAGCTCACTGGTTAGATTTATCTCACCAAGTGGCAATGAAGCGCTCGAGGAGTTAAGTAGACGACAGGCTGAAATAAATCCACGTTGTTATGAAGTGCAGAAGATGTTGGCGGTACTTGCCTACAATCGCGCGGACTTCAAAGAGATGCGTAAGCGGGTCTATATCTTGATTGATATCGCTCCTGCCCAACGTGAGGTGCTGGATCTAGCAACCTTATATGCCTTCAAGAAAGGCGATAAAAAACTTCAAGATATAGTTACCCAACAACTTACCCGAATGGGTATTGATCGAATTGAGTTAGGCTAGAAGCGAATATGTTCCACTCTGCGCGCAACAGAACTATTGCAATCGCAATAGGCGGGCTCGTCGCGCTCACATTAAGCGCCTCATTTGCCGATGATTTAATCCCACAAGATTCTGTTATCGAAGCGCCAACTGCCCCGTTCGTGGAAAGTCCAGCACCAACTTTGACACCGGAAGAGACAACAACTGTTTTGGCTGAAGGTGAGAGCGTGACAGTGGCGCAGGAAATTGGAAACAGTCCGATTTCAACCCCACGACCAACGCCGAGTGCAACACCGAAACCGAGTGCAACCACTGATCCTGATCTTCTCATTGAAAATGAAACTCCCACTGTGGAGATTCTGATTAGCCCGCAACCTCGCCTGACGCTGCATATGCCAATCTCACTTGGTATTGATCCGCGCTCTCGTTCCTATCTCATGAATTCGATTGAGTTTTGGGGGACAAGTACCTACCTTGCCTGCTTTACCGGCTATGGCGTCGGATTCGATGTGGGAACCTCTGGTGCTATTGATGATTTCCAGAACGATAATTTCATCGTTGAAGGTGACCGAACTCCCAATCTGAAGATTTCTGGAACCGGAGCGGCGATTAAATCCTTACTTCGCACCCCCGGTGGAATCCGTATCAATTCCGCAAGTGGCGCCCTCGCGGGGCACTCTCTGTCACTCTCACTCACCGCTCTCACCAGTGCCGCAACGGATCAAAGCTATTGCGGCGCGTCCAAAGCCATGTCAACTTCCGTTTTTTTGCCACTAAAGATAGATTTGGGCCTAGTTAAGGGGCAGGGCACCCTTAAGAAATGACGTCCACTGCGCGAAGGGAGATGATGTGCGTTCGATTTTAGATTCCAGCATGTCATCCGGTTTTAATCACTCCCGCCCTCGAAAGTCTAAATTTATTTTGGGTGCGCTAGTTCTCGGCGCCGTTCCACTGCTTATCTCAACTTTTGCAGCGAGTGTGACAGTGGGAAATGGTTCGCTTGAATTCGGACAAGGCTCACAACAGGCAACGGCGTGTGACAGCACCGTCTATATTGCAATGGGCGAAGAGTGGCATCCGAGTCCCACCCCAACTGATGCTTCAAATGGTTTCTTCCGAGTTCGCGCTGTGACAATTTCAAATCTTGATCTCACAACATGCGCCGGCAAGAAGCTGCGCCTGCGCCTAATTGATGGCGCCAGCGGGGAAATTACGACTGGGCCAACTCCAGATTCCAAGGTGTTACAGATTTCTTTGCCAGACCAAGCCCCCACATCCAACATCAGTGATCCGATTGCCTTGGGTCTTTCCTATCTTTCCGGCATTGGCGCCCCAATTTCGACCACCCTGCTAGCCACCGTCTCCCTCTCAGTTTCCGGCACCGCCATCTATGACGGCACCACGCTATCGGCCACAAATGCCGATGCCACCTTCTACCTGGACCCAACGGCGGTAACGGTCAATATTGATGGCCAATCTGTGCGTAGAACCACGGTGGAGACAGTAAATAACCCGAAAGCCCCAGGGATCTAGCTCATTCAAAGGGTGGGTTTACCCCCCCCGTCAGCCTTTGCTTTTCAGGCATTCCTGCGTAGACTGCAGAGCAACATTTCTTTAAAGACTCACCCGAGACCCTTATCTTTGAAGAATCAAACCGTTAACTACTTACAAGGAGTTCCAAGTGGAGATTCTCAAGTTTGATTCAGCACCACGACCAAGTCGTGGGAAAAATAAGTCAGCGTCAAAAGCGCTTTTCGCAATTGTCGGAGTAGTAGCACTTGCCACACTCGGCTCAACACTTGCGGGTTCAATTACTATTAACAGCGGCCAAAACGTTGAATTCGGTCAAGGCGTCAGCGTCACCGCATCATGTGACGTAACAGCCGGTATCACCCTCGCTCCAACAGCGACATTCGTCAATGCTGTGGGAACTGGAACATTCAACCTTGGAACAATCGGATTCTCCGGAATCGATTCAACATGTGCAGGAAAAGTTTTCACACTTAAGGCATATGACAACACAGCCGGTTCAGCACCGTTGACTCTTGTGACAGCGGGTGCAGGAGCTGGTACTGCCTACAATTATGCAACCTTCGCATTTAGCACTCCAGGAGCAACTACCAAGAGCTCATGGGCGAACGTTGGAAACTACTACGCAGGTACAGGATCAAACGGAACTATCGATCTTGGTTGGACTGATACCAGAACTATTTCTGCAACAAATACTTACAAGTTCACACTAGAAAGCTCTGCTAACTAATTAAATAAATTCTTCCTACCGAGCTGGCACCACTACTAGCTCGGTAGGAAAATTTATCTCCCCACCCATTTGAACTCCTCATAAAGGAAGCTACACATGTCGCGAGTTGTATTTGATAGCGATGATGTAGGCCAGATGCGCGTTGAAGGATCGTCAAAGCATCGCGATTCAAGAGCCCTCATTACTATCTCTAGCCCTACCGGCCAGCGCAGCGTTGTGGTGACCCCAACGGATATCTATGAAGCAAAGTCCAAGGATTATGTGCAAGCACCACCCGAGCGAATCACCCCTAAGAACCAAGCAACTCAGAAACGAATTGCCGTAGCTTTTTCTTTTGCTGGTTACCTCATGATTGCAATATTGGGTTCCTTTGTAGTTTTAAGCGCCTCCGGATTGATGCAGGCACGCGTTGTTCTCACCGGCTCCATGTCACCAACAATTAACTCTGGAGATATCGTCATCCTTAACCCATCGAGTTCCGTTGTTGTTAAAAAGGATGACATCGTTACCTATACCGGTCGCCGCTTTGATGGCACTGCCGTTGGCTCATTTACTCACAGAATTGTGGGCGGTGATACCGAGTCGGGCTTCATCCTTAAGGGTGATGGCAATATCAATCCTGATACGCAGCGCGTCAAGCGCACAGATGTGGTTGGAAAAGTTGTCTTTGTCTTGCCTTATATCGGCCAATTCCTCACACCTAAATCTTTATTTACCCTCATACCTTTTATCTTCATCTTATGGCTGGTCATCGACAGAATAAAGAATGATTAATATAAATCGAGCCGGAACCTTTCTCGCCCTCTTCTTCTTGGCACTTATTCCAGTTTCAACTGCCTTTGCCGATGTTCCATACCTGAAATGGGAACGCGGACAGACCCAGCAGGTTGTGCTCGGTGGTGTTGCAGCCGAAAATAATTGGCAGATTCAGCTTCAGGGCAATGGAATCACTCCGCTGGATTTTCGAACAAGTGAGAAAGCTCCAGGAGGATTTGTTGTCTACTCGCTCTTTGTTCCAGCAGATACTCCTCGCGGGCCATATCTGGTTGCGGCAATAAAGCCAGGTGGTCAGATCAAAGTGGTCGCCAGTATTCTCTTGCTGGGTACTGAGGTCTATAAAGTCACTGCAGTTCCACGTGATTTAGCATTCATTGTTGGAATCCTTGTTTTTATGACGGCGGTGGCATCAACGATTCGCGCCAAGAAGTACTCGCAAATGTCCTTTCGCACCACTCAATCAATTCCAAAAGCCTCCTTTTATAAACAAGCCAATAAGCAAAAAGAACCGATTTTCTCTCGAATTAAGAATCTTCCATACAACACTCGAGTAAAAGCAATCTCGGGCTTTGAAACCTCTTTATTTAAATTCTTATTAATCCGCGAGGGTGAACTTATCCACCGTGCATCCAAATTTGTTTATGCCTACCTGCCAATTATTGGTTTCCTCGGTGGGATTGTTGCAGCGAATGAAACCCAGAAGGCTGGCGGGATCGCGCAAGCTAGCCTGGCCGTCTTTATTGCGATGGCGATCATTTCCATTGCTGATGCTTACTCTGGTGTGCTGGCAACTCTAGGTTTCTGGTTTGCTCAGCTCGCCTTCGGGAACATTTCAAGTTTCAGAGACATACTTCTGATGGTTGCTGTGGGAATCGGATGGATTGGGCCCATCTTTGGCTTTGCCATCTTTCAGAGCACAGTGAGTAGAGATTTCTCTCGCAAGACTTCTGATTCACCAACACCCATCGGCTCTGTTGCAGTTTTAATAACCGGCCCACTTTTTGGTGCCGGCATTTTCTACTTTGGCCATAAATTGATTAATAGTATTTTGGTTGAGATCAATGCCCAGCGTGGAATTTCCATCCTCGCACTTGGAATTATTGCGGCAGCGTTATTCGTTCGTGGACTAGCAGATGGTTTGATTGATAATAAAGAGTCGAAAGACCCTGAGAGTGCTGCTCTTGTCCGCGAATCCATCACCATTGCCCGAATCAGCTCACCACAAACTTTTGCTGGCGCAGCAGCAGCTATCTTTGGCTTTACTTTCCTTTGGACAAAGGATGCTCAATCTTCAGCGATTGTCATGGCACTTTTCTCTGCCCCATTCTTACTTCTGCTCGTGCGCTTTAACAAATACGCGATTCCAGGCTTCGGCAAGATCCCGCGAAATGTTCTACTCGAATCCATTGTGGTGACCGCCGTTGCCTTCTATCTTTTCCGAGATATCAGCAGTAAGCCCATGCTGATTGATGTCATGTCAAGAAAATTCCTCATTTTGGCCGGCTGCCCGGCGATTGCGCATGCGATATATAGCCTCGTTTGCGATTCATCTAACCGAGTTGAGAGAATACGGGCATGAAGAAGTTCTTCACGATTCTCCTCGTGTTCTCACTGCTGCAGGTGGGCTTTGCCTATGCGGCTGATACAACCACGGCTAATTTAGAAAATCGTGATTACATCTTTGGAATTTCAAAACAAAGTGAAGTTAATTTAAATCAGGTTCTCTTTCTCCTTGCTGGAAAAGATGGAGCACCAGGTGCTGCTGGTCGAGATGGAATCGATGGCATTAATGGCCTAGATGGCAAAGACGGTAAAGATGGCCAGAATGGCGTTGATGGTAGAGACGGCAGAGATGGCGTCGATGGCATTAATGGTAAAGACGGCATCAACGGAATTAATGGAACTAACGGCACCAATGGAACTAACGGCACCAACGGTAAAGATGGAAAGAATGGAATCAACGGCACAGGTGGAACAGGTGCACCTTTCTGGGCTGACTATCGAAATGGACGCGAACCAATAACTGGATGTACTGAAAGTGCGACCGTGAGTATGCGTCCTAGTTTCAATGGAACTGATTTCACATTTAAGAGAGTTGATTTTAGAGAGGTCAATTCTGATTGCCAAGCGGGTAGCAAGCACTTGGTCTTGTATTTCAGTATCGGCGATGGAAGATTTAAAAATGGAGCCTACGCTCTGGTTCGACCATCGGCGAGCACTTACACTGCTAAAGATCAAGTGATTACGTGTGAGTACATTATTTCAGAGCTGACTCCATTAGTTGATACCCCGGGAAGAATTAAATTTAGTACTTCAGAGGGTCTAAAGAAATGTACTAACTCAGCAATTACAGGTAGTGCATTTGAGTTAACCGATATTTATACCGCCGATACAACCAATGTATTAGGACTTGAGATCTATGAGCCGTAATCCTAAGAAACCGGCTGCGCCCTTGAGTGAGCCAGAAGTAACTTCACCGATCACTCCTGATCAGCCACTCATTATTGACTTACCTGACGGTCAAAAATTAGTTGTTGGAAATATGGTTGAGGGTTCTGTTATTGAAGTAGCAACATGGCGTGGCACAGGTCGCCCTGACTCTCGAACTAGCCGCCTAATGCTTGGCATGTCACCTGGCTCTCTCACGCCAACTGTTGTGCAGACTGAGAGTGGGGAGAAGGCGAAACTCACTCCAAAAGATCGAATTGCCGCACTTCTCAAGTCTCTCCAAGCTCTTCCAAAGAGTCTCTTTATTAAGAAAGAAGAAGGCGCGAAGAAGGAAGAGAAGAATTTCTTTAAGAAGCCAGAAGGTGATAAGTCAGATAAGAGTCTGTCGCTCAAGGGTGATGAATCTAAATCTAAGAAAGCTTTCTTCATGGACTTCCTCGTGAGATCCTCACACGAGCAAGCCAAGCAAGAGCAGAGTAAGCAAGATGAGTTGGAGATTGATAAGTGGCTAGATTCAATCCGTAGTAAGTCTGCAGCAGTGGCGCCACCGCGTAAATCAACTACAAAGGCCTCTTCAACAGCAGCGAAAAGTAAGAATGCTAAGCCTGCAGCACGAAAATCAAAGGGTAAGTAAGGTATTCTTATATGGTGAGAAACTCTCGAGTTCGAGTGCTAATTATTGTGCTCGCAGTAATTCTGGTTGGCTATCTGGCCGGCTTGCGCTTGGCCCATCCACAAGAAGGCCTCGGAACCGCACTTGGCTCTGCCAAGACTTCGATTGTTCTCTATCGCGCCGGGGATCACTTGGCATTTGAAAATAAAATTATCTTTAAGTCAAGCAGCGGTTCAACAGCGCTGGGCGTAGTCGCAGGCACTGATGGAAATAGTGCCTATGTCAATGTTGATACACGTTTTGAACAAGTAGGCCGCGACCAAGTTAAGGGACGTCTTATCTCTGTCTTCCCATTCATTGGTGTCGTTGTTGGCCTTGTCGGCCTGTAAACGCCCTTAGGCGTTAGGTGCAAAAGTTACTTGTATTAACACTGATTTATCTGCAACCAATGTCGAACTCTTGATGTCGAATCTTGTCTCTCTAAAATAATTTACTTGATCACGCTGCAGATCTAAACTGAATTTAAGTGCCAAGAGATAACCGTTTAATTCATTCTGCGTTGCTGGCGCTCCTCCAACAATTCTGGCAAAGACCACCTTTGAGCTCAAGGGAAAATCTGCTTTCGTCAGAAATTTGACGATATCGGCTTCAACTTGGACTGGGTCATACTTGTCATAGGTCAATGTGAGTGCCTGGGTATAGGTTTTAGCTGTATCTTCAACGTTTTTAATATCTGGCACAAAGGAAATAGTTGCAAGGAAGATAATCATCAACGCCAGGAATGAGTCGGCGAATAGCCAACCTGCTTGCTCGGTGGCGTCTTCTTCTTCTTCGTGAGCCTTGACTCTACGAGTTTTCACCTAAATTTCCATTTCTTCTTAGGTGCAGGCTCACTCGCATCTAGTTCGCCAAACTCATACTTTTCAAAATCGAATTTCGCAGGCTCATACTTGGGCGCCTCATATGTGCTGGAGCCAAAGTTACTGCTATCAAACTGGTCAAAATCAAATGAAGATTCCGTACGAACCTTCTTACCCTTCTTAGCGGCAATATCTTTGGCGCTCTTATCCAGCGCCTTAGTAGCTGAAACCAGGTTCTTGGCAGTTGCGGCAAGTGATTTCGCTGATGCTTCTAAGGCGGTAGTTGAAGTGCGAAGGCGTGCCACAGAGTTGGCAACGGAGGAATTGATGACAGAAGCTGTTGGCTTCTGCTTGTCATACATAAAGAGACCAATTTCAATGGCAAGAGCGGTTCGCTCACGATCTGCAAATGCCTCACCACCTGAGGTTTGCTTCTCTGCTTTCCCGCCGAGGATAGATGCGATAAGGGTGAGGGCAATAACAGCAAGAATGATGATCGCATCGACTAGTGCAACCTCTGAAATTCGATATTCAGGCGGAAGGATGTCATAACCGTTCTGCCAGAAATCAAGGAAGTTAGCAACACCTGTTGTATTTGCTTGAATGTACTCCTGGAAGCCTTTAGTCGCTTGTCCGACGGCAATCCAGGTAAGGGCAACGGGTGCGAAGACGAGCACATTTCGAAGCACAGTAATCTTTCTTACCCGGCCAGCGAGCTTTGATCCATTTGCCAACATCGGTAGCGGCAGATAATCAACGGGATCAAATGTTGCCCACACATGAAGGTTTTTATTTTCACGAAGGGCTGCAACCAGTCCACTGATATAACCATCTTCGGACTGGCCATATTTATTTCCCCATGCCTCAACAGATTCAGCGAGGATTAAATTGGGCTGTGGTTTCGGTTCGCGCGCCATGATGTCGGCAAGCATACTCGAGCCTTGAAGCCTGGGGAAGTTACACTCGATGTATGGACTATGAAGAAGTCGACCCGGGAGTGGACTCGGAAATCGATGATGAAGAGATTTGGTATACCGATGACCCTGTCGCCGACCCAAAGATCGATTGGTTCTACAAACTCAGGAGCTTTGCCCCGATAGCAATTGTGTTGTTGGTTACGACAATTTATTTGCCGAGTACGGTGGGTGGCAAGATTACTCTGAATTCCAATTCCGCAAAAATAGAATTTGGGCAGGGGGTAGTTAATACTCAATATTGTGGGCTCAGCGCGAGTATTTCAGTGAATCTATATTCAACTTTTAAGAATGGAAGTCCGGGGAATCATTATCTGGACAAAATAAAGGTCAGTGGAATACCTGCAGCTTGTGCAAATAAAGAGTTCAAGATACAACTTTTTGATGACTCCTCAGTAAGCCCCTTAGCTTTCTATGGCAATACAACTAATCTCACTTTTTCTAATACGACGGCGTACAAACCGTGCGGAGATCCAGACTTATCTTTTGACACAAAAACAGTTTCATCCGCAACAGAGTTCAATTTCAATATTGCAAATCCAACATTGCTTTCGGGCTCAATTGCTAAGTTCGTTGTGATGAGTGGTGGACTTGGGGCTTCCTATACACAATTCCCAGCTGTTGCTACCGTCACTCCACCTCTTAACACTGTGGGTGACACAGAGACTTTCACTTCTGGAAGTGTTACTGGAAAGAATGGTCCAACCTTGGCGCAACTTAAGACGGCTTATGCAGCAAAAACTTGGGAGCAAGAAAGCGCCTATTTGAATATGAGTACTCAAGGATTTCAACAATTTGCGATTTGTCATGCGGGAACGTATGAAATCACTGCCTATGGTGCAAACGGTGGTTCGGGATCAACTGCGGGAGGAGGTGGTAAAGGCGCGAATGCGAAGGGGACCTTCACTTTCACGAATGGACAAAAATTGACCATTGTTGTTGGGCAACCGGGTGCATGGAATGGCCAAAGTGGTGGTAGTTATGCCGGTGGTGGCGGGGGAGGATCATTCGTATTCTCTGGAACTTTAATTTCAACGGATTCCGTGTTGGTTGCTGCAGGTGGTGGAGCCGGCAAGTTGGGTAACTTCTCATCCGGTTATGATGCAACCTCTACAACTCTCAATGCTAGTTTGACTTCAGATGGCAACCCAGCAGGTGGTGCGAATTGTCAAGCTCCATATCTGACAGGACTTGGATTACTTCCAAACCTCGGTGGAAGTAATGGTGGCGGAGGTTTAGCTACATTTGGTGTGAGTCCAAACAATTCTTGGATTTACAATGGAGGAGCAGGAGGCGGAATTTCAAGTAGTGGAACTGCCGGTGGAAATTATGGTCAATCCGGTACGGCAATTTCCTCTACCGCCGTGGGTGGCGGCTCTGGATATCCGCCATTTGGCGATGGAAGTTTTGGTGGCGGTGGCGGTGCCGGAGCCAGTAGTAGCGCTGGCGGCGGCGGTGGATACTCCGGCGGCGGTGGCGGGCGCAGATTTAATGGGAATTCAGAATTAAATGTTGACTGTCAAATAGCAGGTGGTGGAGGAAGTTTTGTTTCACCTTCTGCAACTGCAAGCTCAATTGTGTTAGGAAATAACACATCCGGTTCGGTGACAATTAAAAGAATCAGTTAGTTCGCCCAATTCGCGCCTTCTAGCCTCGCACTCCCATGGAAAATCTGCAAGTAGTGATAGAAATTAACCTATCTACTCTTGAACGTTCACACCTAGGAAAGTAGCCTGCCGACCATGAAAACTGTATTGCTCACCGGTGCCAGCGGATATATTGGCAAGCACATCGCCCTACAACTACTCAATGATGGATACACAGTGTGTGCTTCGGTGCGCAAGCTCAGTAAAGGTGATGAGGTGCGTAAGGCAGTTGCCCCACACATAACTCATGGCGTAGATATTGCTAGCAAGCTCTCATTTGTAGAACTGGATCTAGAAAAAGATGCCGGGTGGAGCCAAGCGTTAGTTGGTATTGATGTACTGATGCACACCGCATCTCCCTTCCCACTTGGATCACCAAAAGATGAGAATGAATTGATTCGCCCAGCTGTTGAAGGAACCCTGCGTGCGCTGCGCGCAGCTAAGGCGGCCGGAATTACCCGAGTGATCCTCACATCTTCCATGGCTGCAATTTTTGCTCGTGATTTACCGGCAGGGGCTAACGCCTATGACGAGAGTATGTGGACTGATGTGAATCATCCGGCCGGCAAAGATGGATATATTCGTTCAAAGACTTTAGCTGAAAAGGCTGCCTGGGATTTCATTAAGAACCAAGCACCTGAAATTGAGCTCACAGTCATTAACCCAGCGCTGGTATTGGGCGCTCCATTAGATAATAACTTTGGAGCATCTATCTCTCTGGTGGAGAGATTGCTCAAAGGTAAAGACCCGATGGTTCCAGATCTGAACATGCCGATTGTGGATGTCAAAGATGTGGCTCGTATGCACGTGCAATCCATCAAAGTTGCCGCTACGGCAGGGGAGCGAATCCTGTCGGTTTCTGAGACCAAATCATTTATGGAGATTGCAAAGCTTCTCAAAGTGAACTATCCACAATCTAAGGTCAAGACAGTGCTGGCACCTAATCCGCTGATCAAGTTTCTCTCACTCTTTGACTCGGCAATTAAGTCAGTCGTAGCAAACCTTGGAAAGCCATCGTTGATCAGCCATGCAAAAGCAGAGCGATTGCTGGGTATCAGCTTTATTCCGGCACAGGTAAGCATTCTGGAATCAGCTGACTACTTGTATAAGAATGGTCTGATAAAAGGCTAAATGAGTTCGCACTCTTTGCGCTCCCTTCTCTAGGCTGTACCCATGACCCTGCTCCATATCCTGGACCTGCTCTCTACCTTTGTCTTTGCATTGGTGGGGGCTCGGGTGGCTGCAGATAAGGGCCTTGATTATGGTGGGATCGCATTTATTGCAGCGATTGCATCAGTATCAGGTGGCACCCTGCGAAATGTATTCCTTGGCCTAACTCCGATCTGGATCACAGATGGGTGGATTGTTCTCAGCATCATCGCTGCCGTAGTTCTTACCCTGGTCTTTAGACGTGTCACCCATATTGGTAAGACGCTACTTATTATGGATACTTTCGGTCTTGCCGTTGCCACACTTTCTGGAACTCAATTAGCATTTCAAGAAAATGTTCCCTGGTATGCCGCAATACTTCTAGGAGTTATCACAGCTGTTACTGGTGGGCTATTGCGAGACATTCTCTGTCAATTAGAGCCGGTCTTGCTCCACCGCGAAACCATTGGCACATCATCGATGATGGGCGCGATTACCTTTGTTGCCCTGCATCAGCTGAGCGTTACAGATAATCTGGCAGCAATTATTGGGGGAGTAGTAGTAATGCTTACCCGTGTGATTTCAATTCAATTCGATCTGCATCTGCCTAAATTCAGCAAGTAATTAAGAGTAGTTTCACTTTACCACGCGCTTTGGATATTGACATTGGCTCATAACACAGTACTTTTGCCGGGATGTGACAGGCGAATCTAGGAGCCAGATGAAAATCGCAGTTGTTGGTAGTTATGGCGTGGGAATGACGATGCGGATTGCGCAACTGCCACAAGCCGGTGAGACTCTTATGGGTGGCGAATTTGATGCTGGACCAGGCGGTAAAGGATCTAATCAAGCGATAGGTGCGGCCAGACTTGGCGCAGAAGTCAGTTTCCTCACCGCAATTGGCCCTGATGATTTCGGGCAAGGCGCACGTGCGCTCTGGAAAGAAGAGGGCGTTGATGATTCATGTGTTGTCACCGGTAAGGGCCACACGATGGTGGGATTTATTCTGGTCGAAGCCGATGGCGAGAACAGAATCATTGTTGCAGCTGGCGCACTTGATGAATTAACCCCGCAGCATGTTGAAGATTTCCGCGCACATATTGCTGCGGCCGATGTGCTCGTAATATCAATGGAGCTGGCACTTCCTGCCGTGCTGGCATCGCTGAAACTAGGACGAGAAGAAGGCTGCCTAATAGTTCTTAATCCAGCCCCGGCAGTGAAATTGCCGCCAGAGTCATGGTCGATGTTTGATGTCATTACTCCCAACCGAACAGAGGCCCCGGTTTTATTGGGCTTACCTGCTAACCACGGGCTTTCCCCAAAAGAGCTCATTGCCCAGATGCGCCTCAAGACGAGAGCCAAGATAGTCATGACGCTGGGCTCAGAAGGATCCCTTGTCGATGATGGCAGCGCTTTTTATGCAGTTCCGGCCATTAAGGCTAAGAAAGTAGTTGATACCACTGGTGCTGGAGATAGTTTCACCTCAGCCTTAGCTGTTGCCATATCTGAAGGGCGTGATTTTCATGAATGTGTGAAATTTGCAACGGCTTCAGGTTCACACTCTGTTGGAATTGCCGGAGTTATCGATTCACTCCCTACGAGAGAAGAGATTGAAAAATGTCTAGCACAGTAGATGCCACAAATTTAACCCCAGCTCAACTAGCCCCATATATTCAACATACCAAGATTGAAGTGGGTTCAACTCGACAAGAGATGATTGCGCACGTGGAAGATGCCATTAAGTATGGCTTTAGCGCCGCAATGGTTGCTGGATCATGGGTCCCACTCACCGCATCAATTCTAAAAGGAACAGGAATTGAAGTTGCATCAGCCTTAGATTTTCCCACCGTCGGTGTGATGACGAGTGCTGGCAAAGCGGCAGAGGCAGCCGAACTTGTCAGACTAGGTGCAACACAAATTGATATTGGCGTTCAAATTGGTTGGCTCAAATCTGGAATGTATGACGAATTTCGGGAAGATATAGCGGGTGTGGTGCGCGCATCCGGTGTTCCGATCAAGGTGATGTTAGAACTTCCACTGCTAACGGAAGAAGAGAAGGAATTAGCGGTGCAGCTTTCCATGGAGGCTGGTGTTGCATATTTAAAGAATGCAAGTAGTGGCCAGATAGAGACAGCTAACCCTGCGAGCGTGCGATATTTAGTAGAGCGGGCCAAGGGCGGAGTTTTAGTGAAGGCTTCCGGATCGATTAAACATTTAGCGCAAGCTCGTGAATTAATTACCGCTGGTGCATCTTTACTTGGTACTAGCGCCGGGATTGAAATAATTACCGATAAGAGTAACGCTGAGACAAAGAGTTACTGAAAGGTAACCGGTAGGGGAGTGACCCCCCGTGCCGGTTTTTAAGTTATTGAGACCTCACCTGGCTAGGGGAATCCCTTTGAAACGCCCTAAAACCTATTGACATTCATGCAGGTTAGGAGTTTCATTCCCGTAATGAGCCTGGAAAGGATTCCACAGGCGCACTCTTTAGAGGGGGTAGCACTGCATGTCCGAGAAGGTTAAGTCTCGTCGATTTAAATTTCCAGAAGAGGCGAGCGTTATTTTCGCGCTCCTTGTTCTGGTCGGCATCGTGGGCGCGATGCGCCCGACATTTTTAAAGCCTGAAAACCTTCTCAATCTTGCAGCTAGCTATTCCATCTCAGCACTTCTTGCCGGGTGCATTGTGTACTTACTTTCCATGGGAGAAATTGATCTCTCATTCGGCTGGATCCTCAATCTTTCTGCTGTAGTTGCAGGGCTTGCCATGATTGCTGGAGTTCCGGTCTGGATTGCAATCATTTTTGGAATCTGTGCCGGTGGTTTTATGGGAGCAATTAACGGAGTGCTCACCGTTGTCATGAGACTTCCACTGATCATTGTTACCTTAGGTACAGCTTCGGTCTATCAAGGTGTATCTCTGATTTCAAATAAATCAGGTTCTGTTGTCCCAACAGAAAAGAAACTTACTGAAAATATTTTCTTTAGAGTTCTCGGTGGTGATATCGAAACACCGATTCCGTTCATTTTGATTTTCGTAGTTTTTGCATTTCTGGTACTTCATCTGACTTTGCATAAGACTCGATTTGGATATCGAATTCTTGCAATCGGCAGTAATCCAGAAGCTGCGCGTCTAGCTGGAATACCCACTAAGAAAATCAAGATTCTCACCTGCACGCTCATGGGCGTTGTCTCTGGCATTGGTGGAATTCTCTTCCTTGGATTTAGAGGAGCAGTTGATCCAAGCACCGGAGCTAACTTGCTATTGCCAGTTGTGGCAGCCGCAATCATCGGTGGAACTCCGCTATCAGGTGGAGCCGGAACCGTCTGGGGCTCACTTGTGGGTGCACTGATTGTGGGAGTCATCGGAGTAGGCATTGTCTTTTTGGGTATCGATGCGGTGTGGAGCACATTAGTAACCGGACTCGTCATTCTTTTTGCTATCGGTGTGGATCAAATCGTTCGAGTTCGGAAAAATCGAGCGAGTTAAACCAAGTTTCAACCTTGCTCATCGGGAGCATTGCTTGAATAGAAAAGAAGGAGAGGGAAAAGATGACAATCAAGAGCCGTCATGCACGTTTTAGTGCAATAGCAGTTGTTACAGCGTTGATTTTTTCTGCCAGCGCAGTAGCCACTCCTGCGCAAGCTGCGCAGAAGAGACTGACAATCGGATTCGTAGTACACGTGATCGGTAATCCATTCATTCAACAAATTATCGATGCAGCGCAAATGGCTGCTAGAGATCTCAATGTAAAACTCATAGTAACTGGCCCAGCTGGCGCTGAAGGCGATGCTCAACTCACTGCGGTGCAAAACCTAGCCGCATCTGGTGTTGACGGGATTGCAACTTCTGTTCCTGCTGCTTCCATGGTGAAGGGACTGAACACAATCATTAAGGCCGGAACACCTATCGTCATGTTCAACGGACTTGGCGAAGGAGTTAACGGACCATATGTTGGTGAAAAGTCAGTTGAATCTGGACGCCTTCTTGGAAAGATGGTCCTAGATAAGATCGGTGGAACAACCGCCAAGGGTGGTGTCATCGTTGGAAACTGCTACCCAGGATTCCCAGTGTTGGAAAACCGTCAGAAGGGTGTGCTAGAAAGTCTTGCTAAGGCTTCTGGGGTCAAGATCATTGGACCATCAGATGTCAAGGTTGACTCAGCAGCTAACTTCGCTGCATGGCAAGGACTTCTTGCTGCGAATCCAGACGCACTTGCAATGGTCGGTCTCTGCGCACCCGATGTTGAAAGCATCGGTAAAGTAAATGCAGCTGCCAAGTCAAAGACAATTGGTGGCGGCTATGACCTCACAACCGGAAACCTCGAAGCTCTAGCAAATGGAACTGCCCATATCAGTTTGGGCCAGACTCCATTCGTTCAGGGATATCTTCCTGTTCAGGTGTTGGTAGATAGCATCCGTAACAAGATCAAGATCAACAAGCCTGGCTTCTTGAATTCAGGTACTGAGATTGTTACTGCTACTTCAGTGATTGAACCATTCGGTTCAAAACCACTTACATTCGCAGCGCTGCAGAAAATGTCAGCTTCTAAGGCACTGACTCGCAAGTACTACGATCCACTAGTTAAGAGCTACATCAAGGATTGGCAGAAGAACCTCAAGCCAATCTCAGATGAATCTGCTTAATTAATAAGTAACCGGGACAAACTACGAACGGAGGTCACGCATTGAATTCTCAAAGCGTTCATAACGTGATCTCCGTTCGTGGCCTGGCCAAGCGTTACGGCGGGGTTAAGGCCCTGAACGGGTTAGATTTAGATTTAGAGGCAAATAAAGTCCATGCCATTGTTGGTGAAAACGGGGCAGGCAAATCAACTTTTATGAAAATCCTCTCGGGTGGAGTCACCCCTGATGAGGGAAGTATTGAGGTTAAGGGGGAGAAGTTCTCCTCATTTACCGTGCAATCAGCATCAAAGCTCGGCATTGGAATCATGTATCAAGAGCTGCGCTTGTTTCAGCATCGTGATGTATTAACTAATCTTTTTCCAGATCGTGAAATGCGCATCGGCCCATTTATTGCTAAAAAGAAGATGGCTGAAATCGCGCTACCGGTCCTGAAGTCAATTGGCCTCGATGTTCCACTCGATCGTATTGTCGGTGAGGTGCCACTTTCAGATCAACAACTGATTGAACTTGCGCGCGTGCTCATTGAAAAACCAAAGTTACTGATTCTAGATGAGCCAACCTCAGCCCTGAATGCGCGAGAAAGTAAGCGTCTACTTGACCTAGTGAAGGCTTTGCCTGCGCAGGGAACGACAGTTCTCTATGTCTCCCACAGATTAGATGAGGTATTTGCAGTAGCAGAACACATCACTGTGATGAGAAATGGCTCACTTGTATTCTCTAAGCCAACCAAGGATCTAGATATTCCAACTGTCATTGGTGGCATTGTTGGAGAAAAAGCCGCTTCCTCCATCGCCAAGAAGACGGGCAGTGCAGATTTATATGCAAGTGCTGCAAAAGTCTTGGAAGTAAAAAACCTCAGTAATGGTAAGCAGGTTCTAGACATTTCGCTAAACGTTGCAGCAGGTGAAATTGTTGGTGTTGCTGGGCTGATAGGTTCTGGCGCCGATGAGCTACTAGAAACTCTCTTTGGAGCGCGGCCAAAGGTGGCCGGTACGGTGAAAGTTCAAGGGGTGGAGAAGAGCCATTTAAGCCCACAGAATTCCGTGCGTGATGGCGTTGCCCTCATTCCTGCAGATCGCAAACGGGTAGGGCTGATGCTGGAGCGAACTGTTTCAGATAATTTATCTCACGTTGCGATAGGTGGAGATAAAAAAGGAACGCTACTGATCTCTAAAAAAGCGATGGCTGCAACTGCCATGAGGTTAGTTGATAAGTTTGTGATTAAAACTGAGGGCGTTGAAGTAAATGTTGGAAATCTGTCTGGTGGCAACCAGCAGAAGGTAGTTATTGGCAAGTGGTTAGAAATTGGACCAGGGCTAGTTTTGCTCGATGATCCAACCCGAGGCGTTGATATCGGCGCCAAAGTGGAGCTCTTCCGTCTCGTGCGCGAGATTGCTGCAGAGGGCAAGGGCATTTTATTTAGATCAACCGAAATCTCTGAGTTAACTACCTTGTGTGATCGCATAGTCGTAGTCAAAGATGGTGTCAGCACGCGTGAGGTCAGCGGCGTCGATGACGGCGAGCTCATCAAATTAATTAACGAATAGTCCAACCACCATACCGATTAAAAAGGGAAAGAGGAAAAAATGGTAAGAAGAGCGTTCACTATGCGTCTAAAGCCAGGAAGCTTGGCGACATATAAAATGCACCACGATGCGATTTGGGCAGAGATGATTGCCGAACTTGAGAAGTCAGGTATCGCAGATATGACTATCTTTGAAAATGACCCAGTCCTCGTGATGTATTCAGTGATTACAGATGTTGAGGCATGGGATCGTCTATGGCATTCAGAGGTTCATGATCGCTGGGCTGTGCTCATGGCCCCACTGATGGAGTTCAATGCAGATGGAATTGTTAATTCAACAGAGCTTCGCGAAGTTTTTCATCTCGAGACAAACGCTGGAAAGTAGATCAGATGTCGGCTGCCAAACTTGCTCTTGTAACAGGTGCTAGCCGTGGGATTGGGCGCCAGATTGCGTTAGGTCTGGCAGATGAAGGGCACCAGGTCATTGCCGTCTCACGTTCAGCACTTGAGACAAGTGACTTATCGGCTTCTCAGAAGTCAATGATCACAAGCATTACCGGTGATGTCAGTGATAACTCCTTTGTTGAAAAGCTTCAGAAGCAAGTTGCTAAAGAGCATGGCGCTGTGCAAATTCTCGTTAACGCCGCTGGCGTATTCGGACCCATTGATCTCATTCACAACACTGATCCGACTGAATGGGTGCGAACCATCATTATCGATGCGATTGCGCCCTATTACACAGCTCGCTCTTTCTTGCCCGGAATGCTTAATGGCAAGTGGGGAAGAATCATCAATCTAACTTCTGCTGCATCCTTACATCCACCAGGGCCACTTAACAGTGCCTATGGAACTTCTAAAGCAGCGCTGAACCAACTCACTAGGCATCTCGCGGCTGAGATTGCAGGATCAGGAGTAACTGCAAATGTTATTCATCCGGGCGATGTTCGAAGTGATATGTGGGGCGATATTAAGGCTAAAGCAGAGGCTCTTGGTGAGGTAGGAAAAGATTACAAAGCCTGGGTTGATTGGGTAGATCAGACCGGTGGTGATGATCCAAAGAAAGCGATGGATCTCGTTCTTAAGTTAGTAAGTGCGGAAAGTGATTTGGTTAATGGCAGATTCTGCTGGATTGATCAGCCACTGCAAGCGCCTATTCCAAGTTGGGAAGATCCGGTAGACGCCAGACCTTGGAGTTAGCATGACAGAAGCTAGAACCGCTCTTGTTACAGGTGCATCACGTGGAATTGGCTTTGGGATTGCTCTTCGATTAGCAGAAGAAGGCTTTAAAACAGCGATCGTTGGGCGAGATAAAACAAGAATTCAGTCAGCTGCGAAAGAGATTACTGAAATTTCTGGCACCCAAGCTCTGGCGGTAGTGGGCAATGTTTCATTGTGGAGTGATTGTGTTACAGCCGTTGAGAAAGTAGTCAAAGAATTTGGCGCTATTGATGTACTTGTTCCCAATGCTGGCATGGGAATCATTGGCTCAGTTGAAGAATCTGATCCCGCCGACTGGGCGATAATGATGCAGACCAATTATTTGGGAACGGCGCACATCGTGAAAGCGGCCCTGCCTACTATGCAAAAGCAAGGCTCCGGAGATGTCATTGCAATTGTCTCTGCTGGTGGCACTAAGGGATATCCAGAGTGGTCGGGATATTGCGCAACTAAGTGGGCGGTCATGGGTTTTATGGATAGCTTTGCACAAGAAGTGATTTCCCAAGGAATTCGCGTTTCCACACTTTGCCCCGGTGGAGTAGATACCGCCTTTTGGGATGATCTCAATAAAGATATCAATCGCGCCGGAACCGAAGGACGCGGTAAGTTAATGAGTCCAGCAGATGTTGCCGAAATGGTCATGCTACAAGTGAATCTTCCTCGTAATGTGATGCTTAAGAACGCGCTGTTTTTTCCTACAACCGAATGGCATTAAGAAGATTATCCGGGCGTCATGAGAGTGTAGGCTCGACTTATGACGCAACGTCAAGAATTTAAAGTGCTGCAAACTTATAAGGATTTTGAACTCCGTGAATATCTGCCTTGCGTCATTGCGGAGGTTAGGGTTTCGGGCCAGTTATCAGCTTCATCAAGCAGCGCCTTCTCTACATTATTTAGTTACATTTCAAAGGGGAATAAGTCTTCTCAAAAAATCGCGATGACTGCTCCGGTAATTACCGCCCAAAAAGCAGAGAGATCTGATTCCCCAGAATGGCACGTTTCCTTTGTAATGCCATCAGGTAGCACTTTTGCCGACTTGCCACACCCCAACGATTCACAAGTCACCTTACGCGAATTAGATACCGAAACATGCGTCGCCAAATCATTCCGCGGAAAAGCGACCGATGAGCTCTCACAAAAGATAGCTAAAGAACTACGCACAAGTGCGTCAAAAATGAATTTTTCACTGTCTCATGAAACGCGAATTGCTCGTTTTGATCCGCCATTTAAACCCGGCTTCTTGCAGTACAACGAGATCGTGATTCCCACGTATATCTAAGTGGGCTGTGTAGGATTCGAACCTACGACCCAGCGATTAAGAGTCGCTTGCTCTACCAACTGAGCTAACAGCCCATTTAAACGCCGAAACGCTTAAATGCAGAGCAGACCTTACCAGCGTGGTGAGCCTTGTCTAACCACCTTCAAGCCACGAAGATAGTCAAATGTCTCGTTGGGAAATACTGATAGCGCTACTGATTTCTGCGGGGGTTGTGGCGATTTCCATACCGCCTGCTAGCGCCGCAGAGAGTGTGCCAGGGGTTGCGGTGGCAGTTCTTGAGACATTGCCAGTAAAGGGGAGAGCCCCCAAGACTGGATATTCACGAGATGCATTCGGGCAGAGCTGGGCCGATGTTGATCGCAATGGATGCGATACGAGAAACGATATCTTGAAACGAGATATGACTTCGGTTGTCTATAAGGCTAAAACGCGCAATTGCGTAGTGCTTTCTGGAACTCTCATCGATAGATATTCGGGGGAGACTATCAACTTCGTGCGAGGCAATGTGAGCAGCATTGAGGTGCAGATTGATCATGTGGTGGCGCTATCTAATTCCTGGCAGACAGGTGCATTTAAGTTAAGCATCGCCCAGAGAACTGCCCTTGCAAATGACCCATTGAATCTCTTTGCGGTCAAGGGTCGGTTGAATTCACAGAAGGGTGATGGCGATGCGGCAACGTGGGTGCCACCGTTGAAGAGCTTTAGGTGTGCCTATGTGGCGCAGCAGATTGCGGTGAAAGCTAAGTATTCGTTATGGGTTGTGGCTCCTGAAAAAGCTGCGATGCTGGCAATCTTGTCACAGTGTCCAACACAGCAATTGCCAGTTGGGTAATTAGAGAGCGTCGCCGCCGCGCTCGCCGGTGCGAATACGGATTACTTGTTCCACATTGGTAACCCATAGTTTGCCATCACCAATTGAACCGGTACTTGCAGTTTTTACGATGGTGTCAATAATTGAATTAGCTTCGCCATCTTCAACGAGTACTTCAATGCGCACCTTAGGAATGAAATCAACGGTGTATTCGGCGCCGCGATAGATCTCGGTGTGGCCCTTTTGACGACCAAAGCCGCGAGTTTCTGAGACTGTCATGCCAGCAATACCAGCTGCTTGCAGAGCAACCTTGATGTCATCGACCTTTGCCGGCTTAACGATTGCAGTGATGAGTTTCATGGTGGTCTCTTTTCTTAGTCATCTCATACTAGTAACGGTTTGAATTTCCAGTGATGTCATAGGCAGATTCAGCATGGAATGTTGTATCAAGGCCGTTGAGTTCATCGTCTCGATAAACACGGAAGCCAATAGTCTTTTGAATCACGGTGGCGATAAGCCAGGTCGCGATGAAGGAGAAGGCAGCGACTACGACAATTGCAATCACTTGTCGCCCTAGCTGCGTGGTTCCGCCGCCAACGAATAGTCCGTCGGCGCCAGCAGCGTTAGCTGTCAGCGTTGCAATCAGACCAATTGCGAGCATTCCGAGAATTCCGCCGACGCCATGGACACCGACTACATCGAGTGAATCGTCATAACCAAATTTATATTTACGTGTCACAGCCCAGGAAGATGCAACACCTGCGATCAAACCTAGAATCAGTGCGCCCAGGGGATTGAGGTAACCACAGGCTGGTGTGATTGCGACCGCACCGGCGATAGCACCGGATGCCACACCGAGAGTGGTTGCTTTACCATCGCGCTTTTTCTCATAGGCAACCCATGTCATAGCTGCGGCAGCAGTTGCAATCTGGGTATTGATCATCGCAGTTGCTGCAAGTGAACCAGCAGAAAGTGCTGAGCCCGCATTAAATCCAAACCATCCGAACCAGAGCATGCCGGCGCCAAGAAGTACCAGCGGCATATTGTGTGGTCGCATCGGATCGCGCTTGAATCCATCGCGCTTTCCAAGAACGAGTGCAAGTGCCAGGGCAGCAGCACCTGAGTTAATTTCAACAACTGTTCCGCCAGCAAAATCTAGAGCTTTTAACTTATCGATAATCCAGCCACCCTCACCGTTCTGGGCAGCAAATGCCCAGTGTGCGATGGGGATATAAACAAGTGTGATCCACACGGCCACGAAGAGAACCCATGAACCGTACTTGGCCCGGTCAGCAATGGCGCCCGAAAGAAGTGCCACGGTAATAATGGCAAAAGTTAATTGAAACATGGAAAAGGCAAGCACAGGAATCTGGTGACCTTCAGGACCAGTTACCTGATCGATGGTGGAAGCAAGGCCGATGTGGTCCAGGTTTCCAATGAAGCCACCTTGTGACTTACCGAATGCAAGTGAGTATCCATAGAGCACCCAGATGATTGTGGTGACACCCATTGCCGCAAATGACATCATCATCATATTCAGCGCTGATTTCGCGCGAACCATGCCACCATAAAAGACTGCCAAACCTGGAGTCATAAAGAGAACGAGCGCCGCACTTGCTAGCACCCAAGCTGTGTCACCGCTATTGATCGCCTGCATAACTAATGTGTCTCCTTGTAACGTTGGTAGGACGCTTCGATTTCTGCCTCTGCTGCAACATGGCCAACCCAATCGCCGCCGTGAACTTCCTTACCTGGCTCTAGCGTTTTATAGACCTCAAAGAAGTGCTTGATTTCATCGAGCTCATAAATTGGCACATCAGGTAAATCATTTAAGTTGTTCTTGCGAATATCGCCAGCTGCGACACAGAGCAACTTGTCATCGCCACCTTTTTCATCGGTCATGCGGAACATTCCAATAACCCGGCAGGAGACAACACAGCCAGGAAAAGTTGGCTCATCAAGCATGATCAGCGCATCGAGTGGATCGCCATCATTAGAAAGAGTGTTCTTCACAAAGCCGTAGTCGTGTGGGAAGCGAGTTGCAGTGAAGAGCATGCGATCTAGGCGAACTTCACCGGTCTCATGGTTGATTTCATATTTATTACGAGAGCCTGCTGGAATTTCCACAACAACGTCGAAGATCATAAGAACCGACTCCCTGTGCTTAGTAAGTTATCTAGTAGGTAGTTAAAGAACTTGGGGTGAACGACGGGGCTCGAACCCGCGACATCTCGGACCACAACCGAGTGCTCTACCAGCTGAGCTACGCCCACCATGTGCTGTGCAGAGGCTACTTTACCTGCCCCGGCTCGCTTTGGATAAATACGCTCTGACGGTAATACGCCAGTTCCGCAATTGAGTCTCGGATATCTCCCAGTGCGCGGTGATTACCAGTCTTGGCTGGGGCGGCAAAGTAGGTCTTGGGATACCAGCGGCGTGCAAGTTCCTTAATCGATGAGACATCGATGGTGCGGTAATGCAGAAAATCATTGAGTGCGAGCATGTCACGAGCGATGAAGTTGCGGTCCACCGAGACTGAGTTTCCGGCTAGTGGTGATTTGCCTGGTTCACATCCAGCTGATTGCAAATAAGTAAGTATCTGCTCTTGGGCGGCGTCGATGGTGATGCCAGTGGGGATCTGGGTAATGAGCCCGGAGGCGGTATGCATCTGACGGACAAAATCTCCCATGGCATCGAGTTGCTCGGCAGTTGCGCCAATAACCAGATCAATCCCGTCGCCGATGATGTTTAGCTCTGAGTCAGTGACCAACACAGCAATCTCAACTAGGGCATCGGTGGCCAGATTCAGCCCGGTCATTTCGCAGTCAATCCAGATCAGGTGGGGGAGTTCGGTCGCCATAGGCGCAAGGGTAGGGCTTATGCGGGGTGCGGTGATAATTCAGGGTCCGTTCACCTGCTGTTCACCATTAATCCTTTCTTATTACACGCCTTGCCTGAAGGATTCCCTCATGTCAATTGATGCTCCTGCGAAGGTAATCCCGCAGGCACGCCTGATTACAACCAAGCCCCGCGTCTCTGATCAAATCTTCCGCGGCATTGTTACCGCATTTAGTTTCTCGGCACTCATTATTCTCGCGTTGATCGCAGCGTTCTTATTACTCAAAGGATTTAGTACTCTGAAAGAACAAGGACTCGGATTTATCACCAACTTCGAGTGGAGTGTGACAACAGACGACGCAGGAAAAGAAATTGCTGACTTTGGTTTGCAAGCAATGCTCATCGGAACGGTAGTCATCTCTTTTATCGCCCTCATCTTGGCTGTTCCACTGGCTGTGCTGACCGCTCTCTTTCTTACCTTCTATGCACCAGAGCGTGTGAAGAAAGTGCTTGTAACAATCGTCGACCTCATGGCAGCATTTCCATCAATCCTTTATGGCTTATGGGGCTTGTTCATTCTTATGCCAATGGCTGTCTATTGGGCAGAGCTACTTCACAAGTGGCTTGGCTGGATTCCGCTCTTTGATGTTCCACAACCAATTTTTACGCGCTCACCATTTATTGCCGGTCTCGTTCTTGCGGTCATGATTATTCCAATTATTACCTCTGTCTCACGTGAAGTCTTTGCGCAAACTCCACTTGATCGCGTGCAGGCTGCCTACGCACTCGGTGCTACCAAGTGGGGAGTCATTAAGGCGGTAGTACTTCCATTCGGTGCAAATGGTGTGGTTGGTGGAGCAATGCTTGGCCTTGGCCGAGCTTTCGGTGAAACTGTTGCGGTCTACTTCGTGCTTAACATTGTTTTCCGTACCAACTTTGAAATTCTCTTCACCCAAGGTGGAAACGTAGCGTCCATGATTGTGTTGAAATTCGGTGAAGCTGGACCTACTGAAGTAGGTGCCCTGATGGCTTCTGGCTTAATTCTCTTCTTGCTTACTTTGATCGTGAACTTCATTGCCAACGCTGTCGTTAACCGCACCGTGAAATCAGGTCGATAAAATGTCAACTACTGAAGTTAAACCAACTCGTCCGTGGGCAGCATCGCCTAAAGATCGCGCTCTGACCGCATCATCTGTTCTTCTTTCAGTAGCGATTACAGTTGGAATCGTTCTGGGAACCCCCATGAAGGGCAAGCTCGCCTACTTCTTCGTCTTTTTACTTACCTGGCTCATTGTTGATTCACTCTATGTTGTCAGAAAGTTTGGAGCAAAGGGTGTTCGAGATGGCTTAGCCGCAAAAATTACTCTGTACGGCGCCGTTATGGTCTCAATGGCAGTCTTTTCAATATTGTGGGCAACTGTCAGTGAAGGTGTTGCTGGGCTCAACTTGGCATTCGTTACCGAAAACATGCGCAACGCATCTTTCTTTGATCCGATTGGTAAAGGTGGAGTTCTCCACGCAATTATCGGAACCCTCGAACTGATTCTCATCTCCATCATCATTGCAGTTCCGATGGGAATTCTTACCGCGCTCTACCTCACCGAAATTAAAGGTAAAGCTGCTGGGCTCATTCAATTCTTAGTCCAAGCGATGTCTGGAGTTCCATCAGTTGTTGCCGGACTATTTATCTATGCCGCAATTATTCTCAATACCCCACTACGTCCATCAGCGTTTTTGGGTGGACTTGCTCTCTCAATTTTAATGATTCCGACAGTGACTAGAACTGCGCAGGAAGTGCTCAATCTTGTGCCGAGTGACCTTCGAGAAGCGGGCCTTGCTATGGGCGCCACGCAGTGGAAGACAGTGGCACTCGTAGTCCTACCTGCAGCTCGAAGTGGACTTATCACCGCAACGATTCTTGGTGTGGCACGTATTGCTGGTGAAACTGCGCCACTGCTCTTCACTGTGGGCGTCTTTGATGGATATAACTTCAATCCTTTTGTGGGTGGAACCGGCACCCTGCCGACCGTTATCTGGGCCGGCCTTGGCGCCGGAACACCGGAAGCGGCCCAGCGCGCATGGTCTGCGATCTTGATTCTCCTGATTGTGGTCTTAATTATGTTCGTGCTGGCGCGTACAGTGGGATCGCGCCAGTTTAAGAAGAAGTAAGTAGCGGCGCAACCGATGGAAATTCAGACAAATACCGAAAAGAATGGAACTCAGATGAGTGAACAGAACAGAACAACTCCTTCATCGCTTTCAGATGTAGCAGCTAAGCGGGCAGAGGCGAAGGTTGCCGGAACAACACCTCTAGGAACCGGTCTTGAAGCTCGTGGGGTTCATGCTTGGTTTAGTAAGCACCATGCACTATCTGATGTCTCACTCGACTTCTCAGCCGGTACTGTCACAGCGCTCATCGGTCCATCAGGCTGCGGTAAATCAACATTTATTCGCACGCTCAACCGCATGCACGAATTCATTCCCAATACTTCAATGGCCGGACAAGTTCTCCTTGATGGAAAAGATATTTATGAGCCAGGCATCGATGTCACCAAGATTCGTCTGCAAATCGGCATGGTCTTTCAGAAGCCAAACCCATTCCCATCGATGACTATTGGTGAGAACGTTCTCTCTGGTCTAAAGCTTGCTCAACTAAAAGTTTCCAACCAAGAAGAACTCCTGGAAGAGTGCTTGGTACGCGCAGGGCTCTGGAATGAAGTTAAGGATCGTTTAGGTGCCCACGCTGGTGGCCTATCTGGTGGACAGCAGCAACGCCTTTGTATCGCGCGCGCACTTGCCGTTAAGCCAAAGGTATTGCTGATGGATGAGCCATGTTCAGCACTTGACCCAGGGTCAACTCTTCGTATTGAAGAGACAATCTCGCAGTTGTCTAAGTCAATGACAATTGTCATCGTCACTCACAATATGCAGCAGGCTGCCCGTGTCTCTGATTACACCGCCTTCTTCTTATCTGATGGCGGCCCAGGACAGATGATTGAAGTGGGCCCAACCAATGAGATCTTCTCTCGCCCACGCGATGAGCGAACAGAGAACTACGTCACTGGTCGCTTCGGTTAAGCCGCTTTAAGCCTTCACATTTAGTTTACCAACCGTTTACCTAGTGATTGCCTGCAGTTTCTCTGCTTCGTGAAGATTGCCCCATAACCAATGGGTTATTCATCTACGAAAGGCAGACCATGCGTTTTTCTACAATCACTAAGGCAGCAGTTGTTGCCGTTGCAGCAGTTATTGCTGTAGCTCCATCAGCAGTTGCATACGACCTCACAGGTGCAGGCGCAACATCAATTTCTAACTTCCTAGAGAAGTGCAAGACTTCATACCAGAGCGCAACAAGCGACACAATCTCATACTCAGGCGGCGGTTCAGGTACAGGAAAGACAGCGATTAACGCTGGTATCAAAGATGTAGCTTTCTCAGATTCAATCAACACAGCTGCTCCAGCAACAGTTTTCCATATCCCAGCAGCAGTATGGCCAATCGGTATTGGTTACAACCTCAACACACCAAAGGCAAAGCCACTTCAGTTCTCAGTTGAAACTCTTGCAAAGATTTTCTCAGGTCAAATCACTAAGTGGAATGACCCAGCAATCGTTGCTGATAACAAGAAGGAGCGCTTGATTCCAATTATTGGCAAGAAGAATGCTGATGGATCACAGAAGTATCGTTCAGTAAATACAACAGTTTCACTTCCAAACCGTCCAATCACTGTTATCTACCGTACTGGTAACTCAGGTACATCAAATAACTTCACATCAGCACTTAACGCTGGTGCTCCAAAGATCTGGACAAATAAGGGTAACGATTCATTCGTGACTTCAAACCCAATTGATATCTCAACACGATCAGGTGCCTTCACTGGCGTTGCGACTTCAGCACTCGTTGCAGCAACGAACAGCAACACACCAGATTCAATCAGCTACAACGAGACAGGCTTTATCTCAGCATCACCACGTCTCCAGACAGCTTACGTAATCAACCCAGCAGGCAAGTCAGTATTCCCAGATGCAGATTCAGCTAACGCTGCATATGCAGCTTCAACACTTGATGCAGCTACAGGCATCTTGACATGGAACTACACATCAACAGCTGCTGCACAATACCCATTCACAGCTGGAACATATGCAATGGTTAAGACAAACTACGATGATGCGGCTAAGTCAGCTGCCGTCAAGAAGTTTGTTGAATACTTCGCATTCAACTGCTCAGAGAATGTAACAACAGAAGGAATGATCAAGATTACTAAGACATCAGATCTTGGTAAGGCGATTCTTAACCTCACAGCAAAGATCAAATAATTACCTTCTAAACCTCTAAATAGAAAACCCGGGCCAGTAATGGTCCGGGTTTTTTATTGCCATTTTCTAATCATCTGAGATTCGATGTGCGCCTGGCAGGAATCGAACCTGCGACCTACCGCTTAGAAGGCGGTTGCTCTATCCGACTGAGCTACAGGCGCCTGCAGGGTCGTATGAAGCAATTGTACCCAGTAAGGTTTGCGTCTATGGCTGAGTTCATTTACACGATGAAGAAGGCGCGTAAAGCGCATGGTGAAAAGGTAATTCTCGATGACGTTACCTTGATGTTCTTACCTGGAGCAAAGATTGGTGTTGTTGGTCCAAACGGCGCCGGTAAGTCAACAGTTCTTCAGATCATGGCCGGTTTGCAACAACCTTCCAATGGTGAGGCATACCTATCACCTGGTTACACAGTGGGAATTCTCTTGCAGGAACCGCACCTCAATGAAGAGAAGACCGTTCTTGAAAATGTGCAAGAAGGTGTTGCTGAAACCATGGAGATGGTGCGCCGATTTAACGAAGTATCGGAGGAGATGGCCAGCCCAGATGCTGACTATGACAAGCTACTTGCTGAGATGGGTGAGCTGCAGGAACAACTTGATCATCGCAATGCCTGGGAACTTGATTCACAGCTAGAACAAGCAATGGATGCGCTGCGTTGTCCGCCACCTGACTCTGATGTCAAAGTACTTTCAGGTGGAGAAAAACGCCGCGTTGCTCTCTGTAAATTACTTTTGGAAGCACCAGATCTACTTTTGCTAGATGAGCCAACAAACCACCTTGACGCTGAATCAGTATTGTGGTTAGAACAACATTTAAGTAAGTACCCAGGCACCGTTGTGGCAATCACCCACGATAGATACTTCTTGGACAACGTTGCCCAGTGGATTCTTGAACTAGACCGCGGCCGTGCCTATCCCTATGAAGGTAACTACTCCACATATCTTGAAACTAAATCAGCACGTCTAAAAGTTGAGGGTCAGAAGGATGCCAAGCGCGCTAAGCGTCTGACGGAGGAGCTCGATTGGGTGCGCCAGAATGCAAAGGGACGTCAGGCAAAGTCAAAGGCTCGGCTTGCTCGCTATGAAGAGATGGCAGCTGAGGCAGATAAAATGCGTAAGTTGGACTTTGAAGAGATTCAGATTCCACCTGGCCCGCGCCTTGGAAATATTGTGGTTGAAGTTGAGCACCTGGTAAAAGGATTTGGCGATCGTGTATTAATCGATGATCTCTCATTTACCTTGCCCCGCAATGGCATTGTGGGAGTCATCGGTCCAAACGGTGCGGGAAAGACAACGCTCTTTAAAACCATTCTGGGTCTGGAAGAGCCAGATTCAGGATCAGCAAAGATTGGTGAGACGGTAAAGATTTCCTACGTTGACCAGTCCCGTGGCGGAATTGATCCGAAGAAATCACTCTTTGAAGTTGTCTCTGATGGTCTTGATTTCATGAAGGTCGGACAAGTTGAAATGCCATCACGCGCATACGTTGCAGCTTTTGGATTTAAAGGCCCGGACCAACAGAAAGCTGCTGGAGTTTTATCTGGCGGAGAACGTAACCGATTGAACTTAGCTTTAACGCTCAAGCAAGGTGGCAACTTATTGCTTCTGGATGAGCCAACGAACGATCTTGATGTGGAAACACTGGGATCACTGGAAAACGCGCTTCTGGAATTTCCAGGGTGCGCAGTTGTGATCTCGCACGATCGTTGGTTTCTGGACCGAGTAGCAACACACATCTTGGCCTACGAAGGTGATTCAAAGTGGTTCTGGTTTGAAGGAAACTTCGAATCCTATGAAGAGAACAAGATTGCCCGTTTAGGTGCCGATGCTGCTCGTCCGCATCGCGCCACCTACCGAAAGCTCACCCGCTAATGATCTATACCGGAGAGCAATATGTGCGATGGGATGACATCGATGCCTTTGGTCATGTCAATAATGCAAAGTATCTAACCTATATCCAAGAAGTTCGCTACCAATGGGCGTACTACCAATACTCCACAAAAGGTGAGATGCCCACCCTGATGGATATGGTTGTAGCACGTAATGAGATTGATTACTTAGTGCCCATCTATGAAGGTGGCCGTTTCTACGAACTCAATCTCTGGGTGGAATCAATCGGCAACAGTTCATTTGTCGTGGGATATGAATTGTTGGGCACCGATGGCGTGGTGCATGCCAAGATGAAGTCTGTGCAAGTAATGGTTTCATTGGAGACAAAGAAGTCTCGTCCGCTTTCCGATGCGGAACGCGAATTTCTTAACAAATACCTCAAGGCTTAGTAGGTTCGCATAATGCAAGAGCGAAAGATTCACCCGGGCTGGATTGCAGCCGTTGTCACCTTCTTCACACTCGTTGCAACAGCTGGATTTAGATCAGCACCCACAGTTCTGATTCTGCCTCTGGAAGAGGCATTTGGCTGGTCTCGTTCAGAAATCTCATTAGCGATATCAATTAACGTGCTTCTCTTTGGATTGATAGCACCCTTTGCCGCCGCGCTCATGGAGCGCTTTACTGTGCGCAAAGTAGTGATGAGCGCACTTGCATTGGTAGCAGCGAGTGCAACCTCAACAATATTTATGACTCAGCCATGGCACTTGTGGGCGTTCTGGGGCATCGGCGTTGGTGTCGGCTCTGGCTCTATGGCTCTGGTCTTTGCCGCAACTATTGCCAATCGTTGGTTTGTTGCCCGCAAAGGAATAGTGGTGGGAGCACTGACGGCTGCAACAGCAACTGGTCAATTGGTTTTCTTGCCCATGCTCTCGCACTTTGCCATCACTTACGGTTGGAAGAGCATCTCCATCACTGTCGGCGCGGCATCTGCGCTCATGATTCCATTCATCTTTCTCTTTCTGAAAGAGAGACCAGAAGCCTTAGGCATAACGCCATACGGCGCGCCAGCAGATTGGCAGCCGCCTGCTGCTAGTGAAATGCCGGCAGGTCGCTTAGCGATCGATACCTTGGTTAAGTCAGTGAAAGATAGAAACTTCCTTATTCTCTTCGGTTCATTCTTTGTCTGCGGCCTCTCCACCAATGGACTCATTGGCACACACTTCATTCCAGCAGCTCACGATCACGGTATGGGCACAACCCTCGCTGCGAGCTTGTTGGCAATGGTGGGAGTCTTTGATGTGATGGGAACAATTCTCTCTGGCTATCTCACAGATAAGTTTGATCCCCGTAAATTACTCTTCTTCTACTACGGCCTGCGCGGTCTCTCACTTTTCTTACTGCCCGCTATTCTCTTTAGCTCTATTCATCCATCCACCTTGGTCTTCGTCATCTTCTATGGCCTTGATTGGATTGCCACCGTTCCACCCACTCTAATGCTCTGTCGTTTAATTCTTGGTCCTCAGCGTTCAACTGTTGTCTATGGTTGGGTCTTTGTGGGTCACCAAGTGGGTGCATCGATTGCCGCCCTGGGCGCCGCGGTATTACGGGTAAAACTCGGTGACTATGCACTTTCTTTCTATATCGCAGCCATTATGTGCATCATTAGTGCCTTTGCCGTGCTGCAGATCGCTAAGGAAAAGAGTTCAGCTGAGGTGAGAATGTAATGGAGCGCGATACTACAAATTACTACGAGCTCTTTGGCGGTGAAGCATTTTTTGCCGACTTGGTCTCGCAGTTCTATGCCCGCGTTGCGGTGAATCCAATATTGCGCCCGATGTATCCGGATTCAGATATGAAGGGGGCGGCGCGTAGATTGCAGATGTTCCTTGAGCAATATTGGGGCGGACCAACTACTTATCAGGAAGAGCGCGGACATCCACGACTTCGGATGCGCCATGCCGGTTTTCATATCAATCAAGAAGCGCGTGATGCCTGGATTGGCTGCATGAAGCAGGCAGTCGATGGAACATCACTTGGCCAAGATGAAAAAGATAAGTTGTGGAGATACCTAGAGGGAGCAGCAAACCATCTCGTTAATCAGATGGATTAATCCTTCTTAGATTTATTTCCTACCAGCAAAATCTCACCGTTACGAACAAACCAGAGCACATCATTTGTGTCACGCACCTGGGTAATACGAAGTCCTACTTTTTCTACCCGTCCTTCAATCTCCTGCACGCGAATGTCATCTCCCACACCATATTGATCTTCGACCAACATAAATATTCCAGAGAGCACATCGCGCACCAGGGTCTGGGCGCCGAGTCCAATGGCTACACCGATCACTCCAGCCGATGCCAGAACTGGCCCCAAACTAAATCCGAATTCACCCAAGATCATTCCAGTTGCAATGATCCAGATGGCGGCGTTATAGGTGGAGCTAAAGACTGTTCCGATAGTGCGGGCCCGCTCTGCCTGGCGTTTTGCCGTTCCTGGTCCTGGCTTTAAGTCAGCCGTTGCCAGGCGGCCAATGGCCCGCGAGATGGCCCGATGGCCGATTACATGGCCGATAGCGGCGATGATAAAGATAACCAGGATACGAAATGGGGCTCCGTTAAACCAATCCCAGATTGCCTGCGTACGCTCGTTCATAGGCGTTAAGGGTAGTGAAATCTTTACTAAAACTTCACCACAAAATGCCCCCGTCCGGAAGACTTTTAGTACAAAATTACCTAATCAGCGCGAGCCACGCGCTGGAACCGAGGTAGAGATGAACCGCTCATTAGTTCTCAACGCCACCTACGAACCGTTGGGTGTTGTCACTGATCGACGTGCGCTCATTCTCGTTCTGAACAATCGCGCAACCATGGTGGAAGCCTCCGGAACCATCTTGCGCTTTGCACATGGTCAGATCGAGCTCCCATCAGTAATTCGTCTCAATAAATTTGTGAAGATTCCATATCGTCATGCGGTTCCACTTTCACGTCGGGCAATCTTTGCTCGAGATGGTGGACGCTGCGTGTATTGCACAGCACCTGCAACTTCTATTGATCACGTCATCCCACGTTCTCGTGGTGGCGGTCACAATTGGGAGAATGTCGTAAGTGCCTGCCATAAGTGCAACCATGTGAAAGCAGATAAGCCACTGAAGGAACTTGGTTGGAGACTTCGCACGTTACCTCGTGAACCAGTGGGGGCTGCCTGGAGAATTCTTGGAACAGGTCGCACCGAAAATCGTTGGCTTCCTTATCTTGAGCCATTTGGCGTCGCTGCCGCAACTGCATAGACTTAACTAATGCTTACGCGACTACTCATGATTAACCAAGAGCCTGGCGCAATGCCGGGTGAAGGATTAACGGCTATTGAAACCTTCACTTACTTTGTGGCAGCTCCTGTAGGACTCTTTCTCCTCATATCACTTCTTACTTGGGCCGCTACTGGTGAGAAGAAGCGCAAGAGCACCTCTTCCATTACTCAGATTGATTAATTACTGATCAGCAGCTTGTGCCTTAAGGGCTCGCACCATGGCATCGCGTGATTCCAGAATAGTTCTGCGTAGCGCATGTGAGGCATCTTTACCTGTGACATCAAGCCAGTGCTGAGCTTTGGCTACCGTGGCATCGCTAATTACCCATGAAGGAAATAGCAAAGTCGCTGTGGTTTCAGCAATTTCATAGCCCTTGGTCTCCCATACTTTGAGCAGCACATCAAAATACTCATCTACAAAGTCAGCCAAGATTTCAGTATGCAACGGATCGTTAAATCCTCGGCAGGTATAGGAATGAATCGTGTTGGAGAGATCAGCTGTGGTGATGGAGCTAAATGCCTTGGCTTTGGCATCTTTACTTGGAATTTGGGCATAGGCCATCGCGCCATATTGCTTACCGTGAGCAGTCTTATCCAGTGCTAGTTCATTTTCAATATCGGCTGGGCCAAATACGCCGCGCTTAACGCCGCAAATAAATAGGAACCAACGAAGCTCGGCATCAATTGTGAGCCCAGTGATGGAGCCACCAAGCATGGCGGCAATGCGCGCTAGTTGCGCTGGAGTGATTGCAGTATTGGCAAAACCTTTAGCAAATTGCAGTTGATGATCACTGCCGGCTTTTGCAGCATCAAGTGCTGCTTCAATGGCAGTTGCCACTTGCAGGCGAAGTGCCGCACGGTGTGATGGATGGGAATATGCCCAGAGCGCAGTATCAATCTGGCCCAGAGTTGCACTGACAATGGAGATATCTGATTCAGTTTTCAGGGCGGCCAGTGCGATAGCGATGTAATCAGTTGCCGATAGCTCGCCATCACGGCAGGAATCCCAGAGTGATGCCCAGATAAGACCACGTGCTAAAGAATCATCAAGTGAACCCAAGTGGCTCTTCATCGTTGCGATAGAACGCTCGTCAAAGCGCAACTTCGCATAGCTCTGATCTTTATCATTGATCAGCACCAGGTCGGCCGACTTTTGGCCAGCGAATGCAGTGACTTCGGTCAGTGCGCCAGCGATGTCGAGTTCCACACTTGTGCGACGTACTAACTTCTGTCCTTGAATATCAAAGAGACCCACATGCAATCTATGGGGGCGAAGCTCGGTTGAGCCCACCGGCATTGTGGGCGCCTCTTGTTTGATAGAAAGTGAAGTGTAGGTATCACCACTTTGTACGATCACTGGACGCAGTGTGTTCACACCTGCTGTGCGCAGCCAGGTTGCCACCCACGGTGTGAGGTCGCGCCCGGAGGCAGCTTCGAGCTGATCAATTAAATCTTTTAACGTCGTATTTCCAAAGGCATGCTTGGCAAAGTAGCGGCGAAGTCCGGTAATGAAGTTATCTCGGCCCACATGTGCAACAAGTTGTTGTAATACCGAGGCACCCTTGGCATAGGAAATGCCATCGAAGTTGGTGCGCACGGCATCGAGGTCTTCCATCTCGGTAGCAATCGGGTGGGTGGTAGTGAGCTGATCAACGCGATAGGCCCAGTTCTTACGTAGTGAATTGAACTCAGTCCAAGCCTCGGTGTATTTCGTTGATTCACTGACAGATTGATAGGAAGCCCATTCAGCAAAAGATTCATTGAGCCATAGGTCATTCCACCATTGCATGGTGACTAAGTCACCAAACCACATATGCGCCATCTCGTGGTGGATAGTTGTTGCTCGGCTGACATAGTTTCGCTCTGTGACCTTAGATCTAAAGATCAGGACATCTTCATGGAAGGTTACGCAACCCACATTCTCCATCGCGCCCCAGTTATATTCGGCGACCGCAATCTGGTCATACTTTCCAAATGGGTAGGCAAGTCCAAAAGTCTTTTCAAAGTAGGCAAAGCCCTGCTTGGTAACTTCAAAAATGTTCTCAGCATCGACGTGCTTAAAAAAAGATTTGCGGGCATAGATACCGAGCGGAATTGTCTTCTCGCCTTTGTATTCATCGTGCACAGAGGTGTAGGCACCGGCCACAATGGCGGTGACGTAGGTGGAGATAACTTGCGAAGTAGCAAACTGAGTAAATTTCTTCTGATTGTCTAGATCTTTTGTTGACTCCACTGCGTAGTTCGAAATGATCTCCCAATGCGCTGGGGTGATGGTGCTAATTGCAAATGTCGCCTTCTGATCTGGTTGGTCAAAGCAGGCATACATGCGCCGAGCATCGCCGGTTTCAAACTGGGTATAGAGATAGACCTCATCATCTGCTGGGTCAACAAATCGGTGCAGTCCTTCACCAGAATTGGAATACACACCATCATGTTCAATTTCAAGAACGTTCTCGGCGGCAAGTGGAGGAAGATAAATAGTCTCGCCATCAAAGCGTGGGTCAAAATCTGCGCCATTTAGCTTGGCACTTATTACGCGTGCTCCCACGCAATCGAGATAAGTAGTTGCACCAGGTTTGAGTCCAGCAAATTTCACTGTGGTCTTGACTCGGAAGTTTTCGGCTCCAGCAGTCAGATCTAAATCAATGGCGTAGCTAGAAACCTTGATAATCGCTGAACGTTCGGTAGCTTCTACTTGCTTGATATTTGTGCCTGGCACGGGCGCTCCTTCAGTGCATGATCTAAGAGGGCTTATCCAACCACCAACTCGCTGATTCGGCAGACGTTAAGATTGGAGAATGGAACAAGACTCGGTACGCACATACCGCTTACGTGGGTCTCGTATCACCGCTCCTCAGCAGAGCGCCCTCGATAAATACTGGGGGATTTATGGAATGCAGTACTCGGAAGATTTTATTGATATCCCAGCCCTCTTTCCCACTTCAAAGACCATAGTTCTTGAGATCGGTTTCGGCATGGGCGAGGCAACCGCCCTAATTGGCAGAGATTTTCCTGATACCGGATTTATTGCAGTGGAAGTTCATAAGCCAGGTATTGGAAAATTGATGGCCAGAATTGAAGAACTTGAACTTGGCAATATCAGAATTATTGAAGGCGATGCCCACCCCATCCTGAAAACAATGATTGCCGATGGCTCAGTAGATGCCATCCATCTCTTCTTTCCTGATCCATGGCCTAAAAAGCGCCACAACAAGCGGCGCATTGTGAATAATGAATTCTTACAACTTATTCACCCAAAGATTAAGGCCGGTGGCTATATCCATATTGCAACCGATTGGGTGCCTTATGCTGAATATATTCGGGAAGTGTTAACTCCAAGTCCGCTATTTACTGGGGGAGTAGTCCAGCGCCCAGAGTGGAGACCGGTCACGCGATTTGAGGGGCAAGGCATAACCAAAGATCATCAAGTTACTGATCTTCGATACTTTAAAGCTTAAATCTCACCTGTTACTTCGTAATTACTGATTTTATCAATTCTCCGCACATGGCGCTCATCGCCAGGAAACTTAGTTGCGATGAAGGTATCGATTAATTGTTTTACAAAGTCAGCATCATGAAGCCTTTGACCTAAAGAAATCACATTTGCATTGTTATGTTCGCGGGCAAGTTTGGCGGTCTCAATGCTCCAGACGAGCGCGGCGCGGACGCCTTTTACTTTATTGGCGGCAATTTGTTCACCATTACCGGACCCACCCAAGACAATACCGAGTGAGCTTGCATCTTTTGCAACTGCTTCGGCACATGGGATACAGAAATCTGGGTAGTCATCGAGTGCGTCAAATTCGTATGGGCCGTGGTCGGTCACATCGTGGCCATTAACAACGAGATGTGTAATTAGCTCGTTCTTGAATTCAAGGCCGGCGTGATCGCTGCCGATATGAATGCGCATGCGCAATTTAAGCATGTGCGGGGGTGGGGATGTGAAAACCCCGCCACACTTTCGCATGGCGGGGTTTTCTTCCCACGGAGAGGTACTACATGTTCAAACTAGTTATGCGATTGCGGCAGTCGTTGCTGTTGGAGTGGGGCTCGTTGGCTCAGGACCAGATTCACCTTTTCCACCATGGCCACGTCCTTCTTTAGCGCCTTCATGCGCGCCCTTTGGATGAGCTGGACGTACTTCATTCACATCTTCAGTGATGTGAGCTAAGAGACGATCTTTGAGAATTGTTGCTTGTGCAGCAGTGATCTTCCCAGCTGTTACCGCAGCGTCGATTCTTTTGGTCTCATCTGCAACAAGTGCTGCAATCAGAGCATCTTTCTTAGCACCCGCGATAGTTGCAAGAGTTTCTCCTGCAGCAAGGCGTGACTTGATGGTTGCTGTATCAACACCAATAGTTGTTGAGATCAGCACGAGCTGCGCATCTTTTTCTGCCTTAGTAGGCTTTTCAAGCTTCACAGGTTTAAGTGTTTCGACTGCAGCGCGAGCTGCCTCAGCTGCGGCAAGGATTGCATCTGCTTGCACTTGTGTGATTGTGCCCTTTGCAACAAGTGCTGAAAGTGTGGCAGCAAGGTCAATCCCTCGAGGACCCTTGACGCCGTTAGCACCTGGATTGGTAATTGAGATTCGTGTTGCTTTCGTTGCTGCAGTTGATACTCCAACGGTTCCGGCAGTCAGGGCAACAGTTGTAATGACAATTGTTGCAATCTTTCTCTTTGTTGACATTCTCATGTCTCCTACTCTCTTGCTCTGTGCCGAAACCCTCGCTTCGACTTAGTTGTACTTAAGCGTCCTAGGTTCAGAAAGATACTTGGATAGCCTGAGAGGCTCCTGTGAGTTTTTACCCTACACGCACACTCTCACCGTGTGCCGGTAGGGGATTCTCCGATTCTAGGAAGCCAGTCCCCACTTCACACTGGCTAGACAACCTAGTGTCCGGGGGTCACCAGTGAGAGCTTCACGTATAGCCGTCCTAATTACTATTGCAATTCTTACAACATCCACATCAGTGATTTCAGTAAGTGCTGCAGGCAGAACTGCAGCTTCCATTCCAAACACGATACTCAATGGAAAAGGTGTTCCTATTACTTCACTTGGCATCAATGGTGATTTCTATATTGATACCCGAAGTCTTTTAATTTATGGACCTAAGGCAAAAGGTAAATGGCCCTTGCCACAGAACCTGCAAGGACCTATTGGTGCGACAGGTGTTACTGGTGTTTCAGGGAATGATGGAAAGAACGGATCTGATGCAAAGGTCGGAACTAATAATGCAAATATTGTTGGCACAGCTGGACCACAAGGTGAACGAGGTCTAACTGGTGCAGCTGGACCTGCAGGACCAGCGGGTGCCGCAGGATCTTCTGGTTCAGGTGGAGGAACTCCAGGTGCAACTGGAGCAACAGGAGCAGTGGGTGCGACAGGAGCATCTGGTTCGGCAGGAAGTATCGGGCCTAGTGGACCTTCAGGTTCTACGGGTGCAACTGGTTTAACGGGAGCGGCTGGTGCAACTGGTGAAGCGGGGAGTGCTGGGTCTGCGGGTACGTCTGGAATTTCAAAGGCAATATCGGCAAGCTTTTCTATCGGAGATATCAGTGGCAACGCTGGAACTTCGAATACAGGTTCGATAACAGGATTTAAAGCAAATAAAAGTTACGTGTTGCGTTTGAATATTGTTGGATTTCAGCCGAATGATTCAAGTGAATATATCTTGCCCATGTCATTGACTTTTACAGCGATAAATGGCGCCCCGGTAGTAGTTTCTAGCTACTCACTTGTCCATGGACACTCGTATCGAGCAGGTGCAATTAGATACGAAAATTCGATGATTGCAGAGGTAACCCTGGATGGAACTGGCGTCGCAACGGACTATGGATTGACACTAACCGTGATTGCGGGAAGAGCCACAAATTCAAACCAGCTGGTGCGTTTCATTAGTTCGTACGTAGCACTCCAAGTAGATGCGGTCGCATCGACCTTTTAATACATGGAGCGGGTGACCGGGATCGAACCGGCATGGCCAGCTTGGAAGGCTGGGGCTCTACCATTGAGCTACACCCGCGAGTGGTGCGAAGGATGAGCGTACAGGGTGTGTAACCGAGTGTAAAAAATTACTCTAGACTCCGTTGTTGCGCCTCGGGGCGTAGCGTAGTGGCTAGCGCGCCTGCTTTGGGAGCAGGAGACCGGGAGTTCGAATCTCCCCGCCCCGACCAGAATTTCTTCACAGTTTTAAAGCTGTCATTAACTAATAGGAGCACTTCGTGAAAAGCACCGTTGAGACACTTTCTCCCACTCGCGTTCGTTTAGAAGTAGAAGTTCCTTATGCAGAGTTAACTAATCATGTTGCAGCTGCATATAAGAAGGTGGCAACACAGGTAAACATCCCAGGTTTTCGTAAGGGCAAAGTTCCAGCTGCGATGATTGATCAGCGCGTGGGACGTGGAACGGTGATTGATGAGGCGATTAATACCGCTCTGCCAGAGTTCTATGGCAAAGCTGCTCGCGAGCATGATGTTCTTGTTGTGGGACGCCCCACTGTTGATGTGAAGGAATTTGTCGATAACGACAAGCTCATCTTTACCGTTGAGGTAAATGTGCGCCCAGAAGTGGCACTTCCCGACTTTTCCAAGATTACTGTCACAGTCGATGATGTAGTTGTTGCAGATACTGATATCAATGAACAGGTTGATGAGCTTCGCGCTCGCTTTGGAACGTTAAATTCAGTAGAGCGTTCAACCCAATCTGGTGATTTTGTCACGATTGATCTCACCGCCCGGATTGATGGCGCTGAAGTAGATGGTGGAAAAGCGAATGAGATTTCATACGAAGTCGGCTCCAATCGCATGATTGACGGACTAGATGAAGCACTCGTTGGAATGAGTGCGGGAGATGCCAAGACTTTTACTACCCAACTCGTTGGTCAAAAAGATGACGAAAAGGGCGATGTTGATATTGTGGTGAAGGCTGTGAAAGAGCGTGAGCTTCCAGCAGCCGATGATGCATTTGCCAAGTTGGCATCTGAATTCGATACTTTAGCTGAGCTTAAAGCCAATATCGCAGAGCGTTTATCACGTGTGAAGAAGATGGAACAAGGTGCGCAAGCACGCGATCTACTTCTTGAGAAGTTACTGGCAGACCTTGATATTCCAGTTCCAGATGACATTGTGCTGGAGGAAGTAAATGAGCACCTCGAGGGTGAATCTCGGATGGAAGATGCTGAACACCGCGCCGAAGTAGATGGCCAAGTTCGCGCCTCGATTAAATCTGATTTCTTACTAGATGCCATCGTTAAGGTGGAAGAAGTACAAGTCTCTGAAATCGAACTCACTGAATACCTCATTCGCATGTCACAGCGTTACGGAATGGGTCCTGAGCAGTTTGCACAGGAGCTACAAAAGGCCGGACAAATTAGCCAGGTAGTTGCTGAGGTAACTCGCGCGAAGGCACTCGCATCAGTTCTTGGTCGAGTATCAGTTGTCGACAAGTCTGGCAAAGTGATTGATCTTGAGGCTCTTCGCCCAGCGCAAGGGGCGCAAACACCTGCCGAAGGCGAGTAACTCTTTAGCCGTAAGCGAACATTAGAGTTTTTGAGCCGTATCTCTCATATTTGGGAAGCAATATGGCGCCGTAATTGTTAAGGTCAATACAAGGGAAAGTTATTGGAAGGATGAAACGTGGATTTTATTAACCCACTGGAGAACACACCAGTTGCCCGCTCAGTTGGTTCAGAGCCATTCGGACTAGGCGATCAGATTTATAGTCGCTTGCTGCGCGAGCGAATCATCTTTCTTGCAGGTGAAGTTCGCGATGAGATGGCCAATGCCATCTGTGCGCAGATGTTATTGCTAGCAGCAGAAGATTCTGAGAAAGATATCTATCTCTACATCAACTCACCTGGCGGATCAGTGACAGCAGGTATGGCTGTCTATGACACCATGCATTACATTAAAAATGATGTTGCAACAGTTGCCATGGGAATGGCTGCATCAATGGGTCAATTCCTGCTCACAGCTGGTGCACCTGGAAAGCGTTACGCAACACCAAATGCCCGCATCTTGATGCACCAACCGCTAGGTGGCATCGGCGGAACTGCAACAGATATTCGTATCCAGGCAGAGCAGATGGCTATTACTAAGCAGACTATGTCTGAACTAAATGCCAAGCACACCGGGCAACCGCTAGAAAAGATTATCGCCGATTCAGATCGCGACAATTGGTTTAATGCCAAGGATGCACTTGCATATGGATTTATCGATCACATCGCTTCAAATGAAGGCCAAATCGCGGGAGGTAAGAAGTAATGAAGCACATTCAAGAAATTACGAACCGCTACGTTCTTCCAACAATTGAAGAGAAGACTGCATACGGTTTCAAGCGCTTAGATCCATATACAAAGTTATTCGAAGAGCGCATCATCTTCCTTGGTCAGGCAATCGATGACACTGTGGCTAACGATGTTATGGCCCAGCTTCTGACTCTGGAATCAATGGATCCAGATCGCGATATTTCGATCTACATTAACTCACCAGGTGGTTCATTTACCGCTCTCACTGCAATTTATGACACGATGCAATTTGTTCGCCCAGACATCACAACAATCTGCCTAGGACAAGCGGCATCGGCTGCAGCAATCATCTTGGCTGGTGGCACAAAAGGTAAGCGTTATGGACTTGAGCACTCACGCATCTTGATTCACCAACCTTCATCTGAAGGTGGCGGACAGGCATCAGATATTGAAATTCAAGCACGCGAGATTCTTCGTATGCGTGGATTACTCGAGACCATGCTGGCCAAGCACTCAAATAAGACTGTGGAAGAGATTGAGAAAGATATTGAGCGTGACAAGATTCTGACAGCTGCCGAAGCAGTGGAATATGGAATCATCGATAAGGTAATGGCTTCACGTAAGGCAAAGCCTTAAGTTCAAATTTTTGCTAAAGGGGCGTCTGGTTCGAAAATGCTAAAGAAATATTTCGAACCCGGCGCTCTTTTTTCATTCCCGGCATATCGCAACTTATGGATATCAACGATCCTCACCATCCTTGCTATGTCAGCGTTTCCGATCGCACTTGCCGTCACCGTCCTTGATGCTGGTGGAACTATCACCACCTTGGGTCTGATTCTGGGGGCACGTGTTCTCTCTGGCGTTCTATTTTCTCCCGTCGGTGGCGTCGTTGTTGATCGACTACCCAGAAAGACAGTTTTGATTGCAGCCGATGGCTTTCGAGCAGTAATTGGTTCGGTAGTTGTCTTTATTGATCCCGCACAAATTTCGATGTGGATTTTAGGTCTGATCGTGGTGTTGATGGGAATCTCTGATGGTTTCGGAGCGCCGGCAGCGCAAGCTCTCATGCCAAGTATCTTGCCCGATCACTTATTGCCTGCCGGAAATGTGCTTCGCGGCATAGCTCTACGCACATCACAGATTGCAGGCCCGGGAGTTGCTGGAGTACTTCTTGTTTCACTCGGAACTCATGCAACCTATGTTGCCTGCTCCATCTTCTTTTTGGCGGGGGCCGCGATTCTGGTTCGCATTGATGAGGGTCCGATAGCGAAAAATGAGAATGCGACCAACCACTTCGTGCAAGATTTACGTGAGGGCGTTCGAGTCGTCTGGTATTACAAATGGATTGCCGCCATGATCGTGATGGCATCTGTGCAATTGATGCTGGTGATTGGCGTGGAGAATGTTCTGCTTCCTGTCATTACCAAACGGGAGTTTGGTGATGCATCGGTATATGCAGCCTCGGCGGCACTTTTTAGTGTGGGGGGAGCGATCTCTGCAGTCATCTTTATTAAGTGGAAGGTAAAAAATGAAGGGTTGGTCTCGGTCGTTGTGTGGGGGCTATTTATCTTCGCACCTCTCATTCTGGCATTTCCTTCATCTGCGCCCTTAATTCTCTTTGCATATCTGCTCGCCGGTTTTTCAGTGGGGCCGTGGGAGGCATTCTGGTCAACATCTGTGCAACGTGAAGTGCCGGCTGAATATCAGGGGCGGGTATTTAGTTTGGATTACATGGGCACGATGGGGTTGATGCCACTGGGCATGGCTTTAGTTGGCCCACTGGTGAATATCTTTGGCGAGAAAGAGTTGCTCATTGGCGTCGCTGTTTTCCATCTGGCAATCTGCGCATTGGTACTGCTGGTGCCGGGAGTTAAAGAGATGAAGTCGAAATTGCCGCCGTATTCACCTATAGGCGAACAAAGTCAGGCTTGATTTCGCGCGCAATTTTTGACTATCAAAACTATCCTTACTCCCATGTCCACACGAATTGGCGAAGCTAACGACCTCCTCAAGTGCTCCTTCTGTGGCAAAACGCAGAAGCAGGTTAAGAAACTTATTGCCGGACCTGGCGTCTATATCTGCGATGAATGTATCGAACTCTGTAATGAGATCATCGTCGAGGAACTCTCCGAAGCTTCCTCACTTGGACTTAGCGAACTTCCTAAGCCACAGGCAATTTTTGAATTCCTTGATCAATATGTGATTGGCCAAGATCGGGCAAAGAAGTCACTCTCTGTCGCCGTCTATAACCACTACAAGCGCGTGCAATCTGGAGATTCGCGCAATGAAGATGGAATCGAATTAGCTAAATCAAACATTCTGCTCCTTGGTCCAACGGGATGCGGTAAGACGCTGATGGCACAAACTCTGGCACGTATGCTCAATGTTCCGTTTGCGATTGCAGATGCAACCGCCCTCACTGAGGCCGGATATGTCGGTGAAGATGTTGAGAACATCTTGCTTAAGCTTTTGCAGGCGGCAGATTATGATGTGAAAAAGGCTGAGACCGGAATCATCTATATTGATGAAATCGATAAGGTGGCTCGCAAATCTGAAAACCCATCTATTACTCGAGATGTTTCAGGTGAAGGTGTTCAGCAAGCCTTGCTTAAGATCCTGGAAGGAACAGTTGCATCTGTTCCACCACAGGGGGGTCGTAAGCACCCACATCAAGAATTTATTCAAATTGATACCACAAACGTTCTCTTTATCGTCGGCGGCGCTTTTGCTGGCCTAGATAAAATTATCGAATCACGCAGTGGTTCAGCAGGCGTTGGTTTCGGTGCTGAACTTCAGACTGCCGAAGAGAAGAATCGCAGAGATATCTTTGCCGATGTGATGCCAGAGGATTTACTCAAGTTTGGAATGATCCCTGAATTTATTGGTCGCCTTCCGGTTCTTACCAGTGTGGAAAATCTTGATAAGCCAGCTCTGATGAAGATTCTTACCGAGCCAAAAAATGCGCTGGTAAAGCAATATCAGAAGCTCTTTGATTTAGATGATGTGGAGCTCGAATTTTCACAGGAAGCCCTGGAAGCGGTATCTGACCTTGCACTGATTCGCGGAACCGGCGCACGTGGACTTCGCGCAATCATGGAATCGGTATTACTTGGGGTCATGTATGAGATCCCAAGCCGCACAGATGTCGCCAAGGTAATCATTGAGAAGAGTTGCATCACAGATGGCGCTGCTCCCACCTTGCTGCCACGCACCGGCGATATTGCTAAGCGCGCTTCTCGTCGTGAGAAGAACACAGAGGAGAAAAGCGCGTAAAGGTAAACTAGACTGCGCTCCATGTCTTTAGAAAAGCGCGAGCTAGCACCGGCATTTACGCCGAGTGAAATCGAAGGCCCGCTCTATACAAAGTGGTTGGATGCTGGTTACTTCACAGCTGATGCCAACTCTGCAAAAGAACCATTTACCATCGTTATTCCACCACCGAATGTCACCGGCAATTTACATATCGGCCATGCCCTAGATCAAACTCTGCAAGATTGCCTCACTCGCATGAAGCGGATGCAAGGTTTTGAAGCGCTCTGGCTTCCTGGAATGGATCACGCAGGGATTGCAACGCAGAATGTTGTGGAAAAACAATTGGCAACTAATGGCCTTTCTCGTCATGATTTAGGTCGGGAAGATTTTGTGAAGAAGGTTTGGGAGTGGAAAGCTGAATCTGGTGGACAAATTCTCGGACAGATGAAGCGTCTTGGCGATAGCGTTGATTGGTCTCGCGAAGCATTTACTATGGATGAGAATCTTTCGCAGGCAGTATTAACAATTTTTAAGAAGCTCTTTGATCAAGGGCTCATCTATCGCGCAGAGCGCATCATTAACTGGTGCCCACGCTGTCTCACAGCCCTTTCAGATATTGAAGTAGAACATCAAGATGATGCTGGTGAATTCGTTTCAGTTCGCTACGGCGATGGCGAGCAGAGCATTGTTGTTGCAACTACTCGTGCTGAAACAATGATGGGCGATGGCGCAGTGGCTGTGCACCCAGATGATCCTCGCTACAAACACATGATTGGCACCGAGGTCATGCTCCCGTTGGTTAATCGCATGATTCCGATCATCGCCGATGAACTAGTTGATCCTGACTTTGGTACCGGCGCGGTTAAGGTCACAGCGGCGCACGACCCAAAGGACTTTGAAATGGCTCTTCGCCACAATGTTCCTTTTGTTGTCATCATGAATGAGCACGGTGTGATGGATGGAACCGGCACAGAATTCGATGGTATGGATCGCTTTGCTGCGCGTGTGGCAGTTGTTGCAAAGCTGCGCGAGATGGGTCGTATCGTTGCTGAGAAGCGTCCTTACATTCACGCAGTAGGACATTGTTCACGGTGTGAAACAACAGTTGAGCCGCGTCTTTCAAAGCAGTGGTTTGTAAAGGTAGAAACACTTGCGAAGGCAGCAGGGGATGCAGTGCGCGATGGTCGGGTCAAGATTGAACCGGAGGAGCTGGCACCTCGTTACTTTGATTGGGTCGATAACTTAAATGACTGGTGTATCTCACGCCAGCTCTGGTGGGGTCACCGAATTCCAGTTTGGTATGGACCTAATGGCGAAGTAGTTGTAGTTGGTCCTGGTGAAAAAGCACCTGCTGGTTATACCCAAGATCCCGATGTCTTAGACACCTGGTTCTCATCCGCGCTCTGGCCTTTCTCAACGCTCGGCTGGCCGAATAACACCGCAGATGTGAAGAAGTTTTATCCAACGAGTGTTCTTGTTACTGGTTATGACATTTTATTCTTCTGGGTCGCACGCATGATGATGTTTGGTCTCTTTGCTATGGATGGCATTCCACCTTTCCACACCATCGTTTTGCATGGTCTGGTGCGCGATCAATACGGCAAGAAGATGTCTAAATCTCGCGGCAATGTGGTGGACCCACTTGAATTTATCGATAAGTATGGCGCCGATGCGCTGCGCTTTACCTTGGCCCGCGGATCAAATCCCGGAAAAGATCAGGCTTTGGCCGAAGATTGGATTGCAGGTTCTCGTAACTTTGCGACCAAGCTCTGGAACGCCACTCGCTTTGCGATGATGAACGGGGCAACGGTGCAAGGCGCATTGCCAGCAACAGAGACCTTGTCAGATATCGATAAGTGGGTGCTTTCGCGTTTAAGTGAGACAACTGCTGAATACACCGACTTACTTGAGCGCTATGAGTTTGCCCGTGCCTGCGAAGTTATTTATCACTTTGCCTGGGATGACCTCTGCGACTGGTATCTGGAGCTTTCTAAGGAAGCTTTTGCATCTGGAAACGCTGCCGCATCCCAACGTGTTCTCGGCCATGTGCTTGACACACTTTTCCGCTTATTGCACCCAGTGATGCCATTTATTACTGAAGAGTTGTGGACCACATTTACCGGCCAAGAAACTCTTGTTACTGCGCAATGGCCAGTAGCCGATCCTGCCCACATCAATAAGAAGGCAGAAACACTTGTGGGCGAACTTCAAAAAGTCATTACCGAAGTTCGCCGCTTTCGTAATGACCAAGGTGTGAAGCCAAGTGCGAAGATTCCAGGTCGTTTTATTGCACCCGCTGATGTCGCTGCTTATGCAACTGCGATGGCGTTTTTGCTCAAGTTAGAACTTACTGAGTTCACACCAAGTGCCTCGGTTGAAATTGGCGCAATTAAAGTTGAACTTGATCTCTCAGGAACGGTAGATGTTTCAGCAGAGCGCACCCGCCTTACCAAAGACCTTGCTACAGCGCAGAAAGATCTGAAAACTGCGGAAGTGAAGTTAAATAATGAAGGATTTATGGCGAAAGCTCCAGCAGATGTGGTGAAGGAAATTAAAGAAAGACTCTCAGTGACAACAAGTGATATCGAACGCATCACAGCCCAGCTTGCAGCGCTTAAATAGATGAGTGAGATAACACCGCAGGACCAAGAGCTGCTCGACAGAATTGAGAAAGCGCTGCTCACTCGCTGGCCGGAAACACAGATTGAGCCATCCTTGGAGCGAATCGCCGCACTAGTTGATGTTTTAGGTTCCCCGCAACTTAGCTATCCCACCATTCATGTGGGCGGTACAAATGGCAAGACCACCACATCGCGCATGATTGATTCACTTCTCTTTGAGATAGGACTGCGCACTGGGCGTTTTACTAGCCCGCACCTGGAAAGTTTTGTGGAGCGAATTGCAATAAACGGTGAACCAATAGACGCAAAAGCACTTATTTTTTCTTACAACGACATTGCCGCATACCTCGACATGATGGATTCGAAATTCGAGCATCCCATTTCATACTTTGAGGCGCTGACAGCACTTGCATTCACCGCTTTTGCAGAGCATCCGATCGATGTTGGAGTGATTGAAGTAGGCATGGGCGGTGAGTGGGATGCCACCAACGTTGTGCTGGCAGATGTCTCAGTCCTGATGCCGATCGACCTGGATCACACTGAGTATTTGGGTGAGACGCTGGCCGAGATTGCTCAGACGAAAGCGGGCATCATTAAGGAATCTGGTTTTATCGTTCTTGCCCAACAAGAGCCGGAAGCGGCGAAAGAGTTACTGAAGCGCGCCGCATCGGTAGGCGCAGATGTTGTGCGCGAAGGCATTGAATATGCGGTGATGTCACGCTCGGTGGCAGTGGGAGGGCAGTTGTTAACTATTCGCGGGGCTCAAGATACTTATGAAGATATCTTTTTGCCTTTACACGGCAAACACCAGGCATCAAATGCTGCTGCCGCACTTGTGGCAGTGGAGGCATTTTTTGGCGACCAAGAGTTAGATATTGAAGCGGTGCGAGCGGGATTTGCCGCCGTGACATCACCAGGACGCTGTGAAGTGCTCCACCGAGATCCGACCATCATTTTAGATGCTGCGCATAATCCACATGGGGCCGCTGCCATTGCCGAGACAATTCAAAGTGAGTTCACCTTTGATGAAATCATTGGAGTCGTTGCGCCGATGGGGGATAAAGATATTCGGGGAATTCTCCTTGAACTTGAGCAGGTGATGGACTCCATCATCGTCACAACCAATAGTTCTATCCGTTCAACAAATATTGGAGAGCTAGAAAAGATCGCCATTGAAATCTTTGGTCACGATCGAGTCTTTGCGCATGAGAAGTTAGCTGATGCCCTGGATAAGGCAATCAAGGATGCAATCAGACCACTCAGTGATGAGACCATCGGAATTTTGATAACCGGATCTGTTGTCACAGCAGGGGATGCGCGTAAGATTCTGCGAAAGAAATTTGCAAAGGTGGAAAAGTAATGCGCGTTTTAGGATCAGCTGTGTTAGTAATGGAATTTTTCATCATGGGCTTTGCCATGCTGCTTGCAAAAGATAACCACGAATCTTCCACGATTGTCGCTGGCGCAGTGATTGCGATACTCCTACTTCTCACCCCGGGGCTATTAAAGAAAAGAGCAGGATGGATTCTTGGCTCAATCTTGCAATTACTGATGATCGGCTATGCGGTGGTGGTGCCATCGATGGCTATCGTGGGCCTGATTTTCGGGGGACTCTGGATTGCCGCCATTATTGTCGGTCGCAAGGGTGAGGCTGCTCGCGCTGCCCTGATGGCGACATGCACTCCTGACGCCTAATAGACTGACCCCGTGAGCCTTGAAAAAACCCTCGTCCTGGTTAAGCCAGATGGTGTTGCGCGCGGATTAGTTGGCGAAGTAATCGCTCGTATTGAAGCTAAGGGATATCGCATTGCTGCGATGCGCATGTTGCAAGCAGACCGTGTGCTACTTGAAAAGCATTACGCAGAACATCAAGGTAAGCCATTCTTTGAGCCACTTGTTGAGTTCATGATGTCAGGTCCAATCGTTGCCATCGTTGCCGAGGGAAATCGTGTGATCGAAGGATTTAGATCACTGGCCGGAGTTACTGATCCAACAGTGGCAGCGCCCGGAACAATCCGCGGAGATCTTGCTCGCGATCAAGGAACTAAGGTTGTGCAAAATATTGTTCACGGCTCTGATTCACCCGAATCTGCTGCACGTGAAATAGCTATCTTCTTTGAGGGGAAATAAATGTCTAACAGAATGTCATTCATAGGCCGCGATATGGCCGTTGACCTAGGAACTGCAAACACTCTTGTTTATGTTCGAGGTCGTGGCATCGTGCTTAATGAACCTTCAGTTGTTGCTGTTAACCAAGATACTGGCGGCATTTTGGCGGTTGGACTTGAAGCCAAGAAGATGATTGGTCGCACACCGGGCAATATCGTTGCAATTCGTCCGCTTAAAGATGGTGTGATTGCAGACTTCGACACCACCGAGCGCATGCTCCGTTACTTTATTCAAAAAGTGCACCGTCGTAGCTACCTTGCTAAGCCCCGTATTGTTGTTTGTGTTCCATCAGGAATTACTGGTGTGGAACAGCGCGCGGTTAAAGATGCTGGATATGCAGCAGGTGCTCGTAAGGTCTACATTATTGAAGAGCCAATGGCTGCCGCAATCGGTGCTGGTCTTCCGATCCACGAACCAACCGGAAATATGGTGGTTGATATCGGTGGCGGAACAACTGAAGTAGCAGTGATTTCACTAGGCGGAATCGTCACAGCGCTATCAATTCGTATTGGCGGCGATGAGCTCGATCAATCAATTATTAACTGGACTAAGCGCGAGTACTCACTGCTTTTGGGTGAGCGCACCGCCGAAGAGATCAAGATGGCTATCGGTTCGGCATACCCACTTCAGGGTGAAAATGATGCTGAAATTCGTGGTCGCGACCTGGCAACAGGGCTTCCAAAGACAATCGTCGTTACAGCTGCTGAAATTCGCAAAGCACTCGAAGAGCCGGTCAATCAGATCATTAACGCAGTAAAGGCAACTCTTGATAAGTGCCCACCAGAACTTTCTTCAGATCTGATGGATCGGGGCATCGTTCTTACTGGCGGCGGTGCGCTTCTTAAGGGACTCGATGAGCGACTTCGCAAAGAGACCGGAATGCCAATTCATATTGCAGACCGTCCGCTGGATGCCGTAGTTGAAGGCTCCGGAAAATGCATTGAAGAGTTTGAAGCCCTTGAAAAGGTTTTGATCTCCGAGCCTCGTCGATAGGTAATTCACAGTGCGCTACGGCGGCGACAACCGCGGTCGCTTACTCATCATCGTATTAATTGTTACTTCACTTTTCCTGATTACTTTGGATTTGCGTGGCGTATCAGTAATCAATGGTGTGCGCACAGGAACACAGACAGCTCTGACCCCGGTGCAAAAATTTGGCTCATGGGCTTTGACTCCACTCCGAAATTTCGCATCTGATGTCACACACCTTGGTCGCACCCGCAACCAGATTGAAAAACTTAAGTCAGAAAATGAAACACTGCGCAACACTCTGCTCAATCGCAAGACCGCCGATGCCCAAATCAAGCAATTAAAGAGCGTCCTTAACCTTGCGGGCGGCGGTGGATATAAAGTCGTCAATGCAAAAGTTATTTCACAAGGTCCTACGACTTCATTTACTCAGACCATCACTATTGATGCGGGAACAAGTTCTGGAATTCGCAGCAACATGACGGTGATCTCTGGATATGGTCTGGTTGGAGTTGTGAAGATTGCCTACCAAGATAGCTCTCTCGTCCAACTGGCATCCGATCCGGCATTTCGCATTGGTGCTCGCATTGCAAAGTCAGAACAAATTGGAATCCTAAGCGGGCAAGGTTCGCGCAGTGGTGTCTTACAGTTACTTGATAACACCACGACTGTGAAGCCAGGCGATGCCCTCCTTGCGCGCGGAAGTGATAGCGGGCGTCCCTTTGTTCCGGGAGTACCAATTGGCGAGGTCACTTCAGTGGATAATTCACCGGGCGCTGTCACACAAACAGCCGAGGTCAGGTTTTATGCCAACTTCTCCACACTGGGAGTTGTGGCAGTTGTAATTGCAAACCCGGAATCTGATCCTCGTGATTCATTGGTGCCACCCAAGCCACGCCCAACACCACTTCCCACAGTGACCATTTATGCAACACCTGCTCCATCACCTTCTGTTAGCACCGAACCTTGATGCAATCATGACAATCCGTAGATATCTTCTTTCAATCCCAATCTTTCTTTTTATCTATGTATTGCAAGAGGCTTTTATTACTCAACTCAGATTGCCACTTGGCGGCGTCAGTCTTCTTCTGATCTCTACTCTTATTTGGGCAACACTGAGCACGCCAGAGATTGGCGCACTCACTGGTTTTGGTGCCGGCATTCTGATGGACCTCTCGCAAAGTTCTCCTGGCCCGATGGGCCACTGGACCCTGGTTCTGATCTTGGCCGGATATGGCGTTGCATTTTTAGGTTATGGCGATGACAACATACGTTCTAATCCCATTAACATCGTGCTGATTACCACTGTGGGAGTCGTGGCTAGCCAATTTGTCTTCTTGATTCTGGGATTTTTACTGGGACAAGAGTTAGGAAGTATGGGCCATATTGCATTTCTATTGGCCGGATCAGCTTTTTGGACAGCGATAGTTTCACCGCTGGTTCTGAAAATCCTTGCCTTCGTGCATGCAAATGTCTTCGGGACTAGATCACTGATATGAATCAACGCTCACGCTTAAGTTTATTGGTGATTCAAATATTTTTTGTTTCTCTCATGGTCGCACTCCTTGGCCGCCTCTTTTATCTTCAAGTTGCAGCAGGTCCGACATATCGCGATGCTGCGCTAAGTATTCAAAGCCGCGACGTTGCCACCCCTGCAAATCGTGGATTTATTGTTGATTCATCCGGTGTTCCACTTGCCCTGAGCAAGGTTGCCCTCGCTATTACTGTCGATAGAACTGTGATTGATAACTTGCCTGATAAGGGCGTGGCAGTAATACGAAAGCTCGTTACATTATTAGGACTTCGATACGCTGATGTGTGGCAGCGCACGCGGCTATGCGGTGAGCTAGCTAAGGGAGTGCGGGCAGGATGCTGGACAGGATCCCGCTTCCAACCAATTCCTATTACAAAGTCAGCCGATCCGGCACTTGCGCTGCGAATTGTTGAAAGATCAGATCGCTACCCTGGAATCTCTGCCACACCTGTTGCCATTAGAAGCTACCCGCAAACACTGGGTGTAACCGGTAGTCATGTGCTGGGTTATGTCGGACCACTGACAGAAGAAGATCTCGCTGGCGCTAACGGGCGCTCATACTTCCGTTCTGAATACATTGGCAAGACAGGTCTTGAAATTCAATACGATGAATACTTGCGTGGTGTTCCCGGCATTAAGACATTCATTGTTGACCGAAAGGAAGCAGTGACAAGTACGAGCCAGAATACGAAACCGATCGCTGGTAATCACTTAGTCACAAGTTTAGATGTCAGACTTCAAGCTGCCAGTGAAAAAGCGCTGGGTGAAGCAGTTCAGCGTGCACGTTCCTTGGGACACCGCGCCGATGGTGGAGCTGCCGTGGTTCTCGATGTTCGAAATGGCCAGGTACTGGCTCTGGCTTCTTATCCATCTTTTGATCCCAATGCATTTGAACGTGGACTGACCATCAAAGAAGCAGAGGCGCTCTATAGCGAGAGCACTGGCGTGCCGGCTCTGAATCGAGCGTTACAGGGACTCTATGCAACGGGATCTACCTTTAAGGCCGTCTCAGTGGTTGCAGCGAAAAATGCGGGTTATGACTTAAATAAAAGTTACACCTGCCCAGCAGAGGTTCAGATTGGAAATCGCGCATTCCAAAACTTTGAAAGTAAAGCGCAAGGCACTATCTCGATGAAGAAGGCGATTGCAGTTTCATGCGACACCATCTGGTATCAAATTGCATACGACGAGTGGGTGCGAGATGGGGGCTTGCGACCTAAAACAAACCCCAATGACTACTTCTTTAACGCAGCAAAGAGCTTTCAGATGGGTGTGAAAACAGGTGTGGATCTACCTTCCGAATCAGCTGGAAGACTTGCCAACCGTGAATATAAGAAGACTTGGTATGCGCAGAATAAAGATTTCTACTGTAACTATCAGCAACGAGCAAGCAAAGCTCAACAGACCGCATTCCTACTCCAACTCGCCCGAGAGAACTGCCTAGACGGAGATAAAATTCGAGGCGGTGATGCAGTGAACTTTGCTATCGGCCAAGGCGATACCGTGATTACACCGATTAAATTGGCTCAGATGTATGCAGCCATTGCTAACGGTGGAACTATTTGGAAACCTACTATTGCTAAAGCGATTGTTAATCAGCAAGGAAAGGTCATTAAGAGGTTTGAGCCTGAGAAGTTAGGTGAAATCTCAGCAGATGCCGAGACGATAGCTTTCCTCCATGACGCACTCCACGAAGTGACCTTGACCGGAACTTCAGCCGGAGTCTTTTCACGTTTTCCAGTTCCAACATCAGGAAAGACCGGAACTGCGCAAGTCTTTGGTAAGAACTCAAATGGAACACTGAAAGCTGACACCTCTTGGTATGCCTCTTTTGCACCGGCAAAGAATCCACGTTACGCCGTTGTCATGATGGTCAGCCAAGGTGGTTTCGGAGCCAGTACATCAGGTGTGGGTGTGCGACAAATTTACGAGACTCTCTTCGGTGTGCAAGGCAATATTGTTAAACCTGAACTAGCGTTATTCCCTAAAGGAAAACCACCGATTAAGTTGCCTCGTATTTCACCGGCCAAAAAACCGGCTGCATCCATATTAAACCCAGAAAAAGCGAAGAAGGAGATTGCGGTGACTAAGCCATGAGTACATTCCTTAATCGCAGTCGCTATCGCCGCACGCGAAGCCACTCCTTCTTTTCCGGCTTTGATCCAATTCTTAGCGCAGCCGTTGCTGGACTTCTCATCATCGGAACTCTCTTGGTATATGCAGCCACACGTGATTGGTATTCAGCTAATGGCCTTGATCCGCAGTACTACCTCAAGCGACATGTCATCAACATTGTTATTGGGTTAGCACTTGCATGGGGAACAACAATCATTGATTACCGCTTGCTGCGCGCCTACACCCCCTTTATCTGGGGCTTTGGCGTTCTCGGTTTAATTCTTGTGCTCATTCCAGGAGTGGGCAGTGAAGTAAATGGCGCTAAAGCCTGGATACGTCTTCCGGCAGGTTTCCAGATTCAACCTGCTGAGATTGCAAAGATTTCAATCATTATCGGAATTTCCATGTTGCTATCTGAGCGCACGCATAACTCAGATGAACCGAGCACGAACGATATTCTTAAAGCACTTGCAGTTGCCGCGCTTCCCATCCTTCTCATTTTGCGCCAACCGGATATGGGAACAGTCTTCATTATTAGCGCATCAGTGGTCACAATCTTGGCAGTCTCAGGAGCTCCTACTAGGTGGATTGTTGGCCTGATATTACTGGCAGTCATTGGCGGATTTGTCGCAACAAAGGCTGGGATCATTAACGATTACCAAGTAAAGCGATTGCAATCCTTTGTTAACCCAAACGCTGACACGCAGGGCGCTGGATATCAATTGCGCCAAGCTCGCATCACAGTCGGCTCTGGTGGCCTGATTGGTACTGGGCTATTTAATGGTTCACAAACAAATGGACGATTTGTGCCAGAGCAACAGACAGACTTCATCTTTACCGTGGCAGGTGAAGAACTTGGTTTCGTTGGTTGCTCCGTCATAATTCTGCTACTGCTCACTATTCTGATGCGAGCATTTGGTATCGCTAGACGATCGACGGACCCCTACGGAACACTGGTCTGTACTGGAGTTATTGCCTGGTTTGCCTTTCAGATCTTTGAAAATGTGGGTATGACTTTGGGATTGATGCCCATGACGGGAGTGCCGTTGCCCTTCCTTTCTTATGGTGGCTCGAGCATGTTTGCCAATCTCATTGGAATTGGGCTACTTCAGAATGTTCACGCCCGCCAGCGCGGCTGATTCACGCTCAAAATAGGTTTTCGACCGACTTATCTGTCATAATTGGGCCAACAGTTCAGCGCGGCCAGCGATCTTTATCGCGCCTGCGGCGGACTACACAAAAGATTGAAAAATGAGTTTTGCTCAAGATGGCAACATTTTGGGCCACGAGATTGCGTATCGCTAATTGAAAAAGCAGGTACGCACTAAAGGATTTGGTGCCATGGCTATCGAGCCAAAATCACCGCGCAAACGTGCGGTTAAGAAATCAAGCAAGAAATCATTGGGCATTCCCACAGTTGATACAACTGCAGATGGGGCCGAAAGTGCCGCAACTGAGACAGAGACTGCTCCTAAATCGCGTAAGAAAGCTGCTGCGATTCCAGTTCCCGTCTTTCAAGCTGCTCCCGCTGACGCTGTTGCTCCTAAGCGAGCTGCAAAGGCTGCCAAGAAGCAAGCGCCAACAAAAGAGAGCGCAGAACCTGTTGCATCGGATGCGGACTCTGAAGATTCAGATTCACGCGCAGGACGCAATCGCCGTCGCCGTCGAGGTGGCCGTGGTCGTCGCAAGCCACAAGTTGATGGTCAAACAACAGAGGATTTAGATTCCGAAGAGGGAACAGATGATGAATCTGGCAATTCAGAGGATGGTTCGGCAGAAGGTGGCACACATCGTCGCCGCCGTCGCCGTCGCGCAACGGGTGAAGGCATCACACCAGGTGAAGTCATTGATGAAGATGGTGTCGTCACTATCGTTAAAGTTCGCGAAGTTCGCGAAAAATCTGAGCGTCCAGCTCGGGAACGCACAGAACGTGGAACCCGCAATCGCCGTGATCGCGACCGTGGGCGAAGTGAAAGCCGCGAATATCGCGAGCCATATCGCCGCCGTGGAACCATTATTACTGATGGAGAATTCTTAGCTCGTCGTGAAAATGTTGATCGCGAGATGGTTGTTCGCCAAATCGGAGATCGTATTCAGATTGCTGTGATTGAAGATAACGTGATGGTTGAGCACTATGTGAATAGAAATGCCAACGTCTCCTATGTGGGTAACGTCTATCTCGGTCGCGTGCAGAACGTGCTGCCATCGATGGAAGCGGCCTTCGTTGATATTGGTAAGGGTCGTAACGCTGTTCTCTATGCTGGTGAAGTAAATTGGGATGCAGCGGGAATCTCTGAATCTGAACCTCGTAAGATTGAAATGGTTTTGAAAACCGGTCAACCAGTACTTGTTCAGGTAACAAAAGATCCGATTGGCCAAAAGGGCGCCCGCCTAACAAGCCAAATCTCACTCCCAGGACGTTATGTTGTCTATGTTCCTGGCGGTGGCATGAGTGGAATCTCTAAGCGCCTTCCGGAATCAGAGCGCACTCGCCTTAAAGCAATCCTTAAGAATTTGATCCCTGATACTGCTGGCGTCATTGTGCGCACAGCAGCCGAAGGTGTCTCTGAAGTCGAACTCACCGCAGATGTCGAGCGACTGAAAGCACAATGGGAAGATATTTTCCAGAAGTCAGAAAATCCAAACTTCCATGCACCGGCACTTCTGCTCTCAGAGCCAGATCTTGCCGTGCGAGTTATCCGCGATATCTTTAATGAAGATTTCCGCAAGCTCATCATTCAGGGCAATGAAGCATGGGATGAGATCACTTCATACCTAGGCTCCATCGCACCCGAACTTGTGGCCAAGATTGAAAAGTACCCTGGCAATGGAGATCTATTTGCTGATTACCGCGTTGAAGAGCAGTTAGCTAAGGCATTTGATCGCAAGGTCTATCTGCCTTCAGGTGGTTCACTTGTTATCGATCGCACCGAAGCGATGGTTGTTATCGATGTGAACACCGGAAAATTCATTGGTAAGGGTGGAAACCTGGAAGAGACAGTGACTAAGAACAACTTGGAAGCTGCCGAGGAAATTGCCCGTCAACTTCGTCTACGTGACTTAGGCGGAATTGTTGTCATCGACTTTATCGATATGGTTCTTGAATCCAATCGTGATGCTGTGCTTCGCCGCCTCGTTGAATCACTTGGTCGCGATCGCACCAAGCACCAAGTCGCTGAAGTAACCTCACTCGGTCTGGTTCAAATGACTCGTAAGCGTGTGGGACAAGGTCTGATTGAGGCCTTCTCCACAACATGTGATTCATGTAATGGACGCGGAATTCATGTGCATATGGATCCAGTGAAGATGAAGGCGCCGATGCCACAAGTGAATTCACAGTCATCACATCATTCAGATGTCGAAGAACCAGATGCCGATGAAAATGCAGCAACTGCTCATGAATTTCATGAAACGTTAAATGATGAGAGTCCAGTAGAAGAGTCCGAAGCAGTCGTTACCCCCAAGGGAAAGCGCCGCCGCAGGGCCGCTAGCTCCGGGGTCATCACCGCCTAGCCTCATAATTGAAGTGAATCTAGGGGTCAATTTGACCCATGGGGTATGAAATCCGTACCCTTAGCGTCTGCCTGAAAGCGCTCTATGCGTGAATCAAGCTTGAAACTATTACACGAAGAACTGAGGCAATGAGCATGTACGCAATCGTTAAAGCTGGCGGACGCCAGGAGAAGGTAACTGTTGGAGAGACCATCACCGTCGATCGTCTAGACGCCGCTGCTGGCTCATCAGTTTCTTTCCCAGCTCTGCTAGTCGTTGATGGCGCAAGTGTCACAACAGACCCAAAGGTTCTCTCAAGCATCAAGGTAACTGGTGAAGTGATTGATAACGTCAAGGGTCCAAAGATTGACATCCTTCGTTACAAGAACAAGACAGGTCATCGCCGTCGTCAAGGTTTTCGTGCACAGCACACTCGCGTAAAGATCACCGCAATCAGCGGTGCTAAGTAAGGGTTAAGGGAGCAAATAGATGGCAAGTAAAAAGGGTGTTTCCTCAACTCGTAACGGTCGCGATTCAAACCCACAGTACCTCGGTATTAAGCGTTTTGGCGGTCAAGAAGTTAATGCAGGTGAAATTCTCGTTCGTCAGCGTGGAACACACTTCCACCCAGGCAAGAATGTAGGACGCGGTAAAGATGACACACTATTTGCGCTAGCAGCTGGTGCAGTTGAATTCGGTCGCGCTCGCGGTCGTCGCGTAGTGAATGTAGTCCCTGCAGTTTAATTTTGGTTTCTCTACAAAGAGCGGGCCGCATTTATCGCGGTCCGCTTTTTTATTTAACAAATTTTTCAACAGAAAACTGGAAGGGCAGGTGAGTTCAGATGGCAACATTTATCGATAGCGTCACTCTCTTTGCCACTGCCGGAAAAGGCGGCGACGGCTGCGTCTCTGTTAAGCGCGAAAAATTTAAGCCACTCGGTGGCCCAGATGGCGGTAATGGCGGACGCGGGGGAGACATCATTCTCGTCGTTGATTCATCTGTCACAACCCTGCTTGATTTCCATCACTCACCACATCGCAAAGCAACATCAGGTCACCAAGGATTGGGTGATCGCAAAGATGGAGTATCAGGTGAAGATCTGATTATGGCCGTTCCAAATGGCACAGTTATTTATGATGAAGATGGCACGCAAATTGCAGATCTCATCGGCATTGGCACAACTTTTCTGGCAGCACGTGGAGGCCATGGCGGATTAGGAAATTTAGCACTCTCTTCTTCCAAGCGACGTGCACCAGGCTTCGCTCTCCTTGGTGAACCAGGGGAAGAACGCAAGCTAACTCTTGAACTCAAATCTGTTGCTGATATCGCACTCGTTGGTTTTCCAAGCGCTGGCAAGTCCTCCCTTATCGCTGCCGTTTCAGCTGCTCGACCAAAGATTGCCGACTATCCATTTACTACTCTTGTGCCAAATCTTGGCGTTGTGCAGGCCGGTGATACTCGCTTTACGGTGGCAGATGTTCCAGGACTTATTCCAGGTGCATCGCAAGGAAAAGGTCTTGGACTTCAATTCTTGCGCCACGTAGAACGCTGCGTTGCTCTTGTGCATGTACTTGATTGCGGAACTCTGGAGACAGATCGCAACCCAGTTGATGATTTAGATGCAATTGAAAATGAGCTCGCACTCTATGGCGGCCTGGAAGATCGCGTGCGCATCGTTGCGCTTAATAAAATTGATTTACCTGATGGCAAAGCAATGGCCGATATGGTGCAGGAGCAGTTAAAAGAAAAGGGATATGAGGTTTATCCAGTATCTGCTGCGAGCCGGGAAGGTTTGCCTGAACTCATGTATGCCATGGCTCGCCTTGTTCAGCGTGAGCGAGCAGAAGCTGCAAAAGAAGAACGCACCCGCATCATCTTGCGCCCAGTTGCAGTCGATGATTCCGGCTTCTCTGTTCAACTCAATGGCGATGGATCCTTTAGCGTGCGCGGACAGAAAGTCGTTCGTTGGGTGCGCCAGACAAACTTTAAGAATGCCGAAGCAATCGGATATCTCGCAGATCGGCTGGCACAGTTAGGTGTTGAGAAGGAACTCTTTAAGAAGGGCGCAGTTGCAGGTTCTGAAGTGCGCATTGGTTCTGGTGATAACGAGGTTGTATTTGAATGGGAGCCAACTATTGAAGCGGGCGCTGAACAACTTGCTGGCTTCTTACATCGCCGCGGAGAAGATTCACGTCTTGAAGGTTCATGGGGAGCGGTTACGCCTGAAGCAGACAAACTTTCCGATGACGAAATTGCCCGGCAATGGGAATATAACGTGGAAGAGCCAACAAATCCTGAAATAAAGTTATCATTAGCTCAACTAGAAGAGAGCGAAGAAGAAAGTCATGACAAGTGAACCGCGAGGCTTTAACCAGCGCTAAGCGCATCGTCATCAAAATCGGCTCATCATCTCTCACCGGCGCTGCTGGTTCTGAGCTAGATCCACACTCTGTTGCAAAAATAGTTGACTTTGCTTACTCACTAAAAAAGCGCGGCGCCGATGTATTACTGGTTTCATCTGGTGCGATCGCTGCCGGGTTGGCACCCCTTGGCTTAAAGGTGCGCCCAAAGGATCTTGCTACCCAACAAGCAGCCGCTTCAGTAGGACAAGGTTTACTTATTGCCCAATACCACGAGAAGTTTTCATCCCATGGTGTTATCTCTTCCCAAGTACTGCTGACCACCGAAGATATTGTGCGCCGTTCGCACTATCAAAATGCCCAGCAAACGCTCACTAAATTGCTCTCACTAGGCGTTATTCCGATTGTCAATGAAAATGACACCGTTGGAACCCAGGAAATTAGATTTGGTGACAACGATCGCCTTGCCGCCCTGGTTGCACTTCTTATCCATGCCGATCTATTGATTCTGGTTTCAGATATCGATGCGCTCTATGACGCACCACCAACACAGAGTGGCGCAAAGCCAATTCGATATGTTGGCAAGATGTCAGATATTGAAACCATTGGTTTAGGCGGAGCAGGATCTGCTGGTGTGGGCAGTGGCGGAATGGTGACAAAGGTAGAGGCAGCTCGTATTGCAACGAGCGCTGGAATTCCTATGTTGCTGACATCCCTTGCACATTGCGGTCATGCAATTGCTGGTGAAGATTTTGGAACCTTCTTTGCAGCCCAAAGTTCGAAAGCAACCTCACGTTTACTCTGGCTGGCACACGCTTCAACTCCACAAGGTCGCCTTATTCTCGATGCTGGAGCAGTGACAGCAATTCTTGAAAGAGGAGTGTCCTTACTTCCTGCTGGTGTGAGTGCTATCGAAGGTGACTTCATCTCAGGTGACACCGTTGAGCTAGCTTCTGAAGCTGGCAAAGTCATTGCACGTGGTCTCGTTGCTTTTGATTCATCTGAAATTCCACAAATGCTGGGGCGTTCAACGAAGGAACTCGCAGCATCGCTGGGCGCGGAATACGAGCGCGAGCTTGTGCATAGAGATGATTTAGTACTCCTATGAGCGCCGAAGCAATCATTGCTGAACTGGCCAAGAAAGCTCGTATCGCTGCGCGCACCTTAGCTACTGCCACAGGTGCTGAGCGAAAGTCGGCACTTGAAGTCATTGCCCAAGCTATTGAATCGCGGAGCGCAGAAATCTTGGCGGCAAATGAAATTGATATGCAGAATGCACGAAATGAGCAGATGCATCCGCAACTGCAAGACCGTCTTTCACTTACCGCAGAACGCATCAAAGGTATTGCTGGGGGAGCGCGCCAAGTGGCGGCGCTTGCAGATCCACTTGGTCGCACCTTGCGAGAGTCAACGTTAGAAAATGGGCTAGAGCTTAAGCAGATCTCGGTGCCATTTGGTGTGATCGGAATGGTCTATGAGGCACGTCCCAATGTCACAGTCGATGCCGCAGTTATTTTGCTGATGTCAGGAAATGCTGCGCTCTTGCGTGGCTCATCCTCGGCACGCAATAGCAATGAAATCTTGGGCAACGTCATGCGCGATGCTTTAAGTACTACAAAGATTTCACCTGAGGTCATCCAACTTGTTCCATCAGAAGATCGTGCGACCACAAAAGCGCTACTGACGGCGCGTGGAAAAGTAGACCTTGTTATTCCACGAGGTAGCGCTGCGCTGATTCGCATGGTCGTTGACGAATCAATGGTGCCAACGATTGAAACTGGCGCTGGTGTGTGTCATGTCTATATTGATGAATTCGCTGATATTCAAAAAGCGCTACCTATTCTCATTAACTCAAAGACACACAGGCCAAGTGTCTGCAATGCAGCAGAGACACTCCTTGTTCATAAGGCGATCGCTCCAACATTTTTGCCGATGGCACTTAAAGCCCTCAGTGATGCTGGAGTCATCTTGCACACTGATGCCACCGCCCAGAAAGTCGCTGAGAAGTTCAACATTGCAGCAACTATGGCAACGGCTGAAAACTGGTCTACCGAATATGGCGTGCTAGAGATGAATGTGGGTGTCGTAGATTCAGTAGATGCCGCAGCTGATCACATTGCGCAATACGGAACCAACCACACTGAAGCTATTGTCACTGAAGATAAAGCAGTGGCTGCTCGATTTATCGCCCTCTCTGATTGCGCTGCGGTGATGGTCAATACCTCAACCCGATTTACCGATGGCGAACAAATGGGATTCGGTGCAGAGATTGGCATCTCAAATCAAAAGTTGCATGCACGCGGTCCGATGGGGTTAGAGGCGATGACAACTACTACCTGGATTGTTACCGGCACTGGCCAGATTCGCTCTTAAACCAAACCTTTTATAGACTCCAGCACATGAGCAGCCTCTCCCGCGATGATGTCGCAAAACTTGCAGGCCTAGCCCGGATTGAAATGACAGAGGAAGAACTCGTTAGCCTCTCTTCCCAATTTGGCATGATTCTGGATGCTGTTGCTCGAGTTCAAGAGGTAGACCTAACTGGGGTTAAAGCAACATCGCATCCGCAGCTACTAGAAAATATTGCGCGTCCAGATGTTGTGCTGCCAAGTCTTTCGCCAGCGGATGCACTCTCTGGCGCTCCGGCACAAGAGGAAGCACGTTTTCGAGTTCCACAAATTCTTGGTGAAGCAGAATGATTCGCCAGAGTGCAGCCCAGATGGCCGCTGCTTTGGCAGAAGGATCAACTACTGCTGTTGAATTAACGAAGGCGCATCTGGATCAGATTGCGGCAGTTGATGGTCAGGTCAAAGCCTTTTTACATGTTGATGCCGATGGTGCACTTGCACAAGCAAAAGCGGTAGATGAAAAACGCAAGAGTGGCGAAAAACTCTCACCGCTTGCCGGAATTCCATTAGCCCTCAAAGACGTGCTGGCACAACGCGGAGTTCCTACAACTGCTGGCTCAAAGATTTTGGAGGGCTGGCGCCCGCCCTATGACTCAACAGTTGTTAGTAAACTTAAAAATGCGGGCTTGGTGATATTAGGTAAGACAAATATGGATGAATTTGCCATGGGTTCATCGACGGAAAACTCTGGTTATGGCCCAACATTTAATCCGTGGGATTTAACTCGCACACCTGGTGGTTCATCCGGTGGTTCGGCCGCTGCCGTCTCTGCATTTCAAGCACCACTTGCCGTGGGTTCCGATACTGGTGGATCTATTCGCCAACCGGCGGCACTTACCGGAATCGTCGGAGTTCGCCCCACATATGGCGCGGTCTCTCGCTTTGGTTTGATTGCATATTCATCAAGTCTTGATCAAGCAGGACCATTTGGTCGCACCGTGTTAGATACCGCGCTTCTTCATGAAGTGATGGCCGGACATGATCCTAAAGATGCAACAAGTATCAACGCACCTGTTCCAGCAGTTGTTGCGGCGGCAAAGAGCGGTGATGTGAAAGGGATGAAGATTGGTGTGATCAAGCAGCTACAAGGTGCTGGATATCAGAAGGGCGTGCAAGCACGCTTTGATGAATCACTACAGGTTTTAGCATCCCTTGGAGCAGAGATTGTTGAAGTAGATTGTCCAAACTTTGAATACGCACTAGCTGCCTATTACTTAATCGCGCCATCCGAGTGCTCTTCCAACTTGGCACGTTTTGATGCGATGCGTTATGGACTTCGCACAGGAGATTCAGACGGTGCTTCTGCAGAGGCAGTCATGAGCGCCACACGTGATGCTGGTTTTGGCCGTGAGGTAAAGCGCCGCATCATCCTCGGAACATATGCGCTCTCATCCGGTTATTACGATGCTTACTATGGAAGTGCGCAGAAGATTCGCACCCTAATCATTCAAGATTATGCCAAGGCATTTACCCAAGCTGATGTCTTGGTTTCACCAACCGCGCCGACAACGGCATATAAAATTGGTGAAAAAGTTGATGATCCGATGGCGATGTATCTTGGCGATGTCGCCACAATTCCAGTAAACCTTGCCGGAATCTGCGGAATGTCACTTCCTGCAGGTTTAGCGGAAGAAGATAACTTGCCAGTTGGTTTCCAAATCATGGCACCTGCCATGCAAGATCAACGTCTCTATCAAGCAGGGGCAGCACTGGAAGCTGCGCTACTCACTAAGTGGGGCGCTCCCATTCTTGCTAAGGCACCAGTTTTGGCAGGGGGCAAATAATGGCGCTTCCAACATATGAAGAAGTAATTGCTAAGTGGGATCCAGTACTGGGTCTTGAAGTCCACGTTGAACTTAATACTCATAGCAAGATGTTCTGTTCTTGTGCCACAGAATTTGGCGCAGCGCCAAATACTCAAACGTGTCCGGTCTGTTTAGCACTTCCTGGCGCGCTGCCGGTGGTGAATGAGCAAGCAATTGAATCAACGATTCTGATTGGCCTGGCACTGAACTGCAAAATCGCGCCTTATAGTCGCTTTGCACGCAAGAACTACTTCTATCCAGATATGCCGAAGAACTTTCAGATTTCACAGTATGACGAACCAATTTGCTTTGATGGCTATGTCGATGTTGAAATCGATACTGATGAGGGTCCTAAGCAATTTCGGATTGAAGTTGAACGCGTGCATATGGAAGAAGACACTGGAAAGTCGCTGCACGTGGGTGGTGCTACTGGCCGTATTCATGGCGCTGATTACTCACTGCTTGATTACAACCGTGCTGGAATTCCACTTGTTGAAATTGTTACCAAGATTGTTCCCGGAACAGGTAAGTACGCACCAGAGGTGGCAAAGGCATATGTGGCAGAGCTACGCGATATCTTGCGCGGCCTGAAAGTATCTGATGTGAAGATGGAGCAAGGCTCATTGCGATGTGATGCCAACGTTTCACTTAAGCCAATTGGCTCGGATGTTTTAGGAACGAGATCTGAGACAAAGAATGTGAACTCACTTCGTTCGGTCGAACGCGCCATCCGTGGCGAAATGATTCGTCATGCCGAGCTGCTCAATGAAGGCAAGAAAGTTAAGCAAGAGACTCGTCACTTCCAAGAAGATACTGGTCTGACTCGTTCTGGCCGCTCGAAAGAGCAAGCAGAGGATTACCGATACTTCCCAGATCCAGATTTGCTGCCAGTAACACCGGCTGCCACATGGATTGAAGAGCTGCGCGCAACTTTGCCAGAACGCCCATCACTACGCCGCAAGCGCATAAAAGAAGAGTGGAACGTTCCTGATAAAGAGATGCAGGCAATGATTAACGCTGATGTTTTAGATATTGTCGAAGCAACTGTCTTACTCGGCGCTGATCCAACCAAGGCCCGCACCTGGTGGCTCGGTGAAATATCTCGTATCGCCAATGATCGAAATATTGCAGTGAGCGAACTTGCCATCACGCCGGCAGATGTTGCAGAACTTGTGGCACTCGTTGCCGCAGGTGAGCTCACCGACAAACTTGCCCGTCAAGTTGTGGAAGGCGTCATTGCTGGAGAAGGAAAGCCAGGTGAAGTTGTGGCTAAGCGTGGCATTAAAGTTGTTAATGATGACGGTGCACTCATGGCTGCAATTGAGAAAGTGTGTGCCGAACAAGCAGAGACTGCCGAGAAGGTACGCGAGGGACACTTACCTGCAGCTGGCGCCCTCATTGGCGCAGTCATGAAAGAGACAAAGGGCCAAGCAGATGCTGCGAGAGTTCGCGAGCTTCTACTTGGCCACTTAGGTCAAGCCTAGTAACTAGTTTTTAGTTAGTGCGCTCCTGCACCTTCTGTTTCAACGAGTGACTCTTTTCCAATATTGATAAAGAAAAAGAGCACAATTGCGCCCGCAAATAAGAGCACGGCACTGACCTTAAATGCTGTGGTGAATCCATGCGTCACAGCAAATGGTTGAACCATCTTTCCAAGCTCGGTGTGAGTTGCTGCATAGGCAGTCGTTGCAGTTGCCGCAATGGTATTAAGTAGCGCAACTCCCAGTGATCCGCCAATTTGCTGAGAAGTGCTCACCATTGCACTTGCAACGCCGGTGTCACGACCAGAGACTCCATGGAGCGAAGTTGATGTCAGTGGAATAAATACCAGCGCCATTCCGGAGCTCATGATGAGCAGTGATGGAAGAACGTGTGTGACATAGCCAGTTTCCGGGGTAATACGAGTGAGCATCAAGAGTCCGATGCCAGCAAAGATCAGCCCTGGAACCATTAGCGGCTTAGGTCCAATCTTTGGTAGAAGTTGTGATGCGACTCCGGCGAAGATAATGATGCCGATGGAGAATGGTAGGAATGCAAAACCAGATTTAAGTGGTGTGTATCCGAGAATCACTTGTAGGTAGAGACCTAGGAATAGGAACATAGAAAAGAGCCCGGCTCCAACAATGAGTGAACCAAGGTATGAACCACCACGGTTGCGTTCTGTGATCACACGTAATGGCATCAGCGGACTTGCCACCTTTGATTCAATGACCACAAATCCCACCAGCAGCACAGCTGCTGCAGCAAAGAATGTGAGGGTTAATGAATCAGTCCAGCCCTCGCGAGCTGCTTCGTTAAATCCATAGGTAAGCGCGAAGAGTCCAGCAGTTGCTGTCACAACACCAGGAATGTCATATTTCTTATCGCCGGCAGCCTTTGATTCATGAACAAATTTAGCCGCCAAGATGGCCGCCAAGATGGCAATCGGAGTATTGACGCCAAGGCACCAACGCCATGATGTGTATTCGGTAAGAACGCCACCAACGATTAAGCCAATCGCTGCGCCGCCACCAGAGATTGCTCCGAAAACACCGAACGCTTTTGCACGCTCTTTTGGAACGGTAAATGTCACTGAGATGATTGCCAGGGCGGCCGGTGCCAGGAGCGCACCGAAAACACCTTGTAGTGCTCGGGATGCAAAGAGCAGACCCTGTGTTGATGCGATACCGCCGAGCGCTGATGCGCCAGCAAACCCAAGAAGTCCAATGATGAAGATTTTCTTACGGCCCATGAAATCACCAATACGACCACCAAGTAGCAGCAGTGAACCAAATGCCAATGTGTATGCGGTGATAATCCACTGCTGATTTGCATCAGAGATTCCTAAATCAACCTTGGCACTCGGAATTGCGATATTCATGATGGAACTATCGAGAATCAACATCAATTGGGATATGGCTACAACGAAGAGCGTGCGCCATCTGGTTGGGTCAAGGGCGGTATCGGTTTCTTGCTTTGACACAGGGGTGTCTCCTTTTAATTGTTTTGAGCTTGTCTCAGATCGAGTCGGTAAGGGTAGAATTCTCTCATGTCAAAGATGAAACCTCGCTCCGGGCTTGTAACTGATGGATTAGAGCGCGCCCCTGCCCGTGGAATGTTACGTGCAGTTGGAATGGGTGATGAAGATTGGGTGAAACCTCAGATTGGTATCGCATCTTCCTGGAATGAAATCACCCCATGCAATCTTTCACTAGATCGTCTTGCTAAAGCATCTCGCAAAGGAATCATCGATGCTGGTGGATTCCCAATGCAGTTTGGAACTATCTCTGTATCTGATGGAATCTCGATGGGCCATGAAGGTATGCACTTCTCACTCGTTTCGCGCGAGGTAATCGCTGATTCAGTAGAAACTGTGATGCAAGCAGAGCGCCTCGATGGAATGGTGACATTTGCTGGTTGCGATAAATCACTTCCTGGCATGATGATGGCGGCAGCTCGCCTTGATGTGGCATCAGTCTTTGTCTATGCCGGTTCTACTCTTCCCGGTCAGGTTGATGGTAAAGATGTCACCATCATCGATGCATTTGAAGCAGTAGGAGCATGTGCTCGTGGGTTGATTACCCAAGATCGCGTAGATCAAATTGAAAAGGCTATCTGTCCCGGTGAGGGAGCTTGTGGCGGAATGTTTACCGCAAACACGATGGCAAGTATTGCCGAAGCAATTGGGTTAGCACTTCCAGGATCTGCGGCCCCTCCTGCGGTAGACCGTCGTCGCGATGTATTTGCCGAACAATCTGGTGCGGCAGTGGTGAATTTGATTGCCAAGGGAATCACGACTCGCGATATCTTGACGAAGAAGGCTTTTGAAAATGCCATCACAATCTTGATGGCACTGGGTGGCTCGACCAATGCCGTGTTGCACTTGCTTGCAATCGCCCACGAAGCTGAAGTTGACCTCACTCTGGAAGATTTCCATCGCATTGGTTCAAAGGTTCCACTCATTGGAGACCTCAAGCCATTTGGAAAATTTGTCATGACCGATATTGACCGTGTGGGTGGAATCCCGGTTGTCTTGCGCGTCTTACTCGATGCTGGTTATTTACATGGAGATTGCTTAACTGTTACCGGCAAGACCATGGCTGAGAACTTAGCTGATATCAATCCGCCGCTAGCCGATGGCGAAGTGTTGCGTGCTATTGATAAGCCACTTTCCACAGATGTGGGAATCACAATTCTTGATGGCTCACTTGCCCCAGAAGGTGCGGTCAGTAAGACAGCCGGTATTGGCGTTGAAAAATTCGAAGGCCCGGCTCGGGTATTTGAACGCGAACAATTGGCTATGGATGCACTTGAAAACGGAACAATTAAAGAAGGTGATGTAGTTGTCATCCGTTATGAAGGTCCTAAGGGTGGACCGGGTATGCGCGAGATGTTGATGATTACTGGCGCAATCAAAGGTGCTGGTCTTGGTAAGAAAACACTATTACTTACTGATGGTCGTTTCTCTGGCGGCTCCACCGGTCTATGTGTGGGTCACATCGCACCTGAAGCAGTTGATGGGGGACCGATTGCATTTATTAAAGATGGCGATCTGATTCGCATTGATATCGCTACTCGCAAACTTGATTTACTGGTCGATGCGGCAGAACTGGAAGCTCGCAAAGTAGGGTGGAAACCACTGCCCCATAAGTACACCCGCGGCGTCCTTGCTAAGTATTCAAAGCTTGTTGGGTCGGCATCTAAGGGCGCGGTCTGCGATTAATTTCAGTGCCCGTCCAGCAGGTGTCTCATAAATTGAGACCTGCATCTCACCTCTTGACTCACACGGCACCCGCGTTGGATAATAAGTGCATGCAAGCACAGCGTTCGTCAGTTATTTCAGTGGTGGTGATTCGATAGCGCGTGCCTTCACGTAACACGCGCCCTCAGATATCTGAGGGTTTTTTCATTTAACAAGATTAAGCACGATGAGATCAGGGAAAGGAGTACGAAGATGGCCACACATGTTCCAACAGCAAACGGCACAGCAATGACTGGAGCAACTGCGCTTGTGAAGAGCCTGGAAGCTGCTGGCGTTGAAGTGATGTTCGGACTTCCTGGGGGTGCAATTCTTCCTGCTTACGATCCAATTTATGATTCAACAATTCGCCACATTCTTGTTCGCCACGAACAAGGTGCGGGCCATGCTGCAACTGGATATGCCCAAGTTTCTGGTCGCGCAGGTGTTTGTATTGCAACGTCAGGACCAGGTGCGACAAACCTGGTAACGCCATTGATGGATGCTTCGATGGACTCTGTACCACTTGTTGCTATTACCGGCCAGGTGCCATCTGCTGCAATTGGAACTGATGCTTTTCAAGAAGCAGATATTCGTGGCATCACAATGCCATTTACTAAACACAACTATTTGATTACTGATCCTGCCGAAATTCCTGGCGCTATCGCTGAAGCCTTCCACATTGCGACAACAGGCCGTCCTGGCCCAGTTCTTGTCGATATTGCTAAAGATGCGCTGCAGAAGATGACAACCTTTAATTGGCCAACTTCCATTAATTTAGCTGGTTACAAGCCACAGTCAACACCAAACGCGCAAGCAATCACCGATGCCGCAGCGCTCATCGCGCAATCTTCTAAGCCAGTCTTCTATGTGGGTGGGGGAGTAATCAAGGCAAATGCAGCTGCTGAACTTCGCGCACTTGTTGAACTTCTTGGTGCACCGGTTGTGACAACTTTGATGGCGCGCGGTGCTTTCCCTGATTCACATCCGTTACATATGGGTATGCCTGGAATGCACGGAACAGTTGCGGCGGTAACTGCGCTACAAAAGGCTGACCTACTTATTACTTTAGGTGCTCGTTTTGATGATCGCGTTACTGGCAAGCTCTCTACCTTTGCACCGAATGCCAAGATTCTTCATGCAGATATCGACCCTGCTGAAATTGGTAAGAACCGTCACGCTGATGTGGCAGTTGTGGGCGATGTCAGAGAGACCATGGCGGCACTTGTTCCAGCGTTGAAGGCAGCACTTGCTAAGAACAAGCCAGATCTCACCGCCTGGCTACGCCAGATGAACTCATTGAAATCTACCTACCCATTGGGCTTTGATATTCCAGAAGATGGATCTCTTTCACCACAACTAGTTATCCAACGCCTTGGACAAATTTCTGGCACCGACACCATTTTCACCGCAGGTGTTGGTCAACACCAGATGTGGGCTTCACAATTTATTTCTTACGAACATCCACGCACCTGGCTTAACTCTGGCGGCGCCGGAACTATGGGCTATGGCGTTCCAGCTGCCATGGGCGCAAAAGTTGCCGCACCTGATACAACTGTCTGGGCTATCGATGGCGATGGTTGTTTCCAGATGACTAATCAAGAGCTAGTGACTTGTGCACTCAATAACATTCCGATCAAGGTTGCCATCATTAACAATGAATCACTCGGCATGGTCCGTCAGTGGCAGACACTGTTCTATGACAGTCGTTACTCAAATACATCACTTGAATCAAAGCGCGTTCCTAACTTTCCGATGTTGGCAGAATCTATGGGTTGCGTGGGACTTGCCTGCGAACGCCCGGAAGATCTTGATAAGACCATTGAAAAGGCGATGTCAATCAATGACCAACCAGTTGTTGTTGATTTCCGGGTTCACCGTGATGCGATGGTCTGGCCGATGGTTGCAGCTGGAACATCTAATGACGAAATCATGATTGCTCGCGCCACCGCGCCCGACTGGGATTCACAGGAGCTCTAATGACTACAGCACCGCGTCGCCAGCACACGCTCGAAGTTCTCGTTGAAAACTCCCCTGGAGTTTTGGCTCGCGTAGCTGGACTATTCTCACGTCGTGCCTTCAATATTGATTCACTCAATGTGGGACCAACCCAAGACCCAACAATCTCAAAGATGGTTATAGTCGTTGGGGTAGAGGGTCACTCACTCGAGCAGGTAATCGCCCAGCTCGATAAGTTAATTAGCGTGATATCAATTAAGGAAGTCTTAACCGGCAGTAAATCAGAAGTAATCAGTACCCAACCCGACTATCAAAACTAAGCAAGAAACTACTAAAGGAGAAATACCGTGGCAACGATGTATCACGAAGACGATGCAGATCTAGCAATCATCCAAGGTCGCAAGGTCGCGATCATCGGTTACGGCTCACAAGGCCACGCACATGCCTTAAACCTTCGCGACTCAGGTGTTGATGTTCGCGTTGGTCTTAAAGAGGGTTCACCATCTCGCGCCAAGGCTGAAGCAGAAGGTTTGCGCGTTGTTAGCGTTGCCGAAGCGGTTAAGGAAGCCACTGTCATCATGTTCCTGGCACCAGATCACGTGCAGCGTCATATCTACACAGAATCAATTTTGCCAAATCTAAAGAAGGGCGATGCGCTCTTCTTTGGCCACGGATTTAATATTCGCTTCGGTTACATCAAGCCAACTGCAGATATTGATGTCTGCATGGTTGCTCCAAAGGGACCAGGTCACTTAGTGCGCCGCGAATATGCAGCAGGCCGCGGAGTTCCTGTCATTGTTGCAGTGGAGCAAGATCCAACTGGCAACGCCTGGCCGCTCACACTTTCTTATGCAAAGGCAATTGGCGGACTTCGTGCAGGTGGAATTCTGACAACCTTCACTGAAGAAACTGAGACAGATCTATTCGGTGAGCAGGCAGTTCTCTGCGGTGGCGCTTCCCAGTTAGTTATGTATGGCTTTGAAACTCTCGTTGAAGCTGGATACCAGCCAGAGGTTGCATACTTCGAGTGCCTGCACGAACTTAAGCTCATTGTTGACCTTATGTATGAAGGTGGAATCGCAAAGCAGCGTTGGTCTGTTTCAGATACCGCTGAATTCGGTGACTATGTCTCAGGACCACGTGTTATTGATCCACGCGTGAAAGAGAATATGAAGACAATCCTTTCTGAAATTCAATCTGGTGCATTTGCTAAGCGCTTTATTGATGATCAAGAAGCAGGTGCAGTTGAATTCAAGGCGCTACGTGCCAAGGGTGAAACCCACATCATTGAAAATGTAGGACGCGAACTTCGCAAGATGTTCACCTGGATCAAGAGCTCAAATAAGGATGATTACAAAGAGGGAAGTGCTGCGCGTGGCTAAACCTGTTGTATTAATTGCTGAAGAACTCAGCGCTGCAACACTGGATGCCCTAGGACCTGACTTTGAAGTTCGCAATTGCGACGGTGCAAACCGCGCAGAACTTCTTGCAGCACTGGGTACCGGAGTAGACGCAGTGCTAATTCGCTCTGCGACCAAGATGGATGCAGAGGCAATTACGGCAGCCAAGGGTCTTAAAGTTATTGCTCGCGCAGGTGTTGGTCTTGATAACGTTGATATTCCAGCAGCAACTGCTGCAGGAGTAATGGTTGTTAACGCACCAACTTCAAATATTGTCTCCGCGGCCGAACTCGCAATTTCATTATTGCTTGCCTCTGCTCGTTTTATCTCACCTGCTCATGCTGCACTTCGCAATGGCAAGTGGGCACGTTCTAAGTACACCGGAGCTGAACTCTTTGAAAAGACTCTTGGTGTAGTTGGTTTCGGTCGGATTGGCCAACTTGTTGCCCATCGCATGCAGGCATTCGGCATGAACATCATCGCCTTCGATCCTTACCTGCAGCCAGCAAAAGCGGCGCAGTTAGGTGTGGAATTGGTAGAACTTGATGAACTTCTTAAGCGAAGTGATTTCATCACCATTCACCTTCCTAAGACAAAAGAGACTGCCAACCTCATCGGCGTGGAAGCGCTGAAGAAGGTAAAGAAGGAAGTTCGCATTATCAACGCTGCCCGCGGTGGTGTACTTGATGAAAGCGCTCTTTACGATGCAATCGTTGAAGGACGCGTGGCAGGTGCTGGACTTGATGTCTATGTCACTGAGCCATGTACTGACTCTCCGTTATTCCAACTTGATCAAGTTGTTGCAACTCCGCACCTTGGCGCATCTACTGATGAAGCGCAAGAGCGTGCCGGAATTGCAGTTGCCGTTTCAGTGCGTAAAGCACTTGCTGGTGAACTAGTTCCTGATGCGGTCAACGTTAAGGGTGGAGCAATCCACGATGAGATTCGTCCATCACTTCCGCTGGTGGAGAAGATGGCGCAGCTAGCAACAGCTATAGCCGGTGAGACTCCGGTATCAATGGAGATCATCGTTAAAGGCGATATCTCCGGTCATGATTCTTCAATTCTTGCAATCAGCGCCCTTAAGGGAGCTCTCGTTGCATCAGGTGCCGAAGATGTTACCTACGTCAATGCACCAGGGTTGGCGGCAGAGCGTGGGGTCACTTCAACTGTGACAACAACACCTGATAGCCCGGAATACCGCAGCATGATTTCGCTACGCGCAGCACTTAATAACGGTAAATCAATTACCGTGGATGGAACGCTTATGGGTATCCGCAAGGTGGAGAAAATCATTGCTATCGATGGTTTTGACCTAGATCTGCCACCGACTGAAAACCTACTTTTCTTGCGTTATGCAGATAAGCCAGGAGTAGTTGGCGCGGTAGGTAATGCACTAGGTAGTGCGAAGATAAATATCGCTGGCATGCAGGTTGCTCGCATAACTGCTGGCGGTAGTGCACTCATGGCACTCACTGTTGATTCTGCTGTCTCTGATGCGGTTGCTGAAGCCGTGAAGAAAGAGACTGGCGCCGAGATTGTTCGATCAGTTACGTTGGTGAACTAATGTCACGCACAATTAATCTTGCAGTTATTGCCGGCGATGGAATCGGTGTCGAGGTAGTCGGTGAAGGACTTAAAGTCCTTGATGTTATTGCTGCTAAATACGACCTTATCGTCAATAAGACGCACTATGACTTAGGTGCCGGATATTGGCATCGCACCGGTGAAGTACTTCCAGATTCAGTTCTGGCAGAGCTTGCTAAATCAGATGTCATCTTGCTTGGAGCAGTAGGAGATCCCACTGTTCCTAGCGGAATTCTCGAGCGCGGACTTCTGCTTAAACTCAGATTCGCATTTGATCATTACATCAACTTGCGTCCGGCCAAATTAATGCCTGGCGTCACAGGTCCACTTGCTACCAAGGCCCCTATCGATTTCATCGTCGTTCGCGAAGGTACCGAAGGACCATATGCTGGTTCTGGTGGATTTCTTGCCGAAGGCACACCTTTTGAGATTGCAACCGAAGAGTCACTTAATACTCGTCGTGGCGCCGAGCGTGTGATTCGTGATGCTTTTGCTCGCGCTGCTGCACGTGAACGTAAGAAGCTCACCCTTGTTCATAAGAACAATGTGCTTACTCGTTCTGGCAGTCTCTGGACTCGCACATTTAATGAAGTAGCTCAAGAATTTCCAACAGTAACTACCGATTACCTACACGTTGATGCAGCTTCCATGTTCTTTGTTACCAACCCAGAGCGCTTTGATGTCGTTGTCACAGATAATCTCTTCGGAGATATCTTGACCGATATCGCAGCTGCAATCTGTGGTGGTATCGGCCTTGCCGCCTCTGGCAATATCAACCCAACGGGTCAATTCCCATCAATGTTTGAACCTGTGCACGGCTCAGCACCTGACATCGCAGGTAAGAACTTAGCTGACCCAACAGCGACAGTGATGTCGATTTCAATGATGCTCGATCATTTAAAGCTCCATGATGCAGCGCGCGATGTGGAAAAGGCGGTCGCTACCGATTTATCAACTCGCGGAACTACCAAGCGCAGCACCACTGAAGTCGGTTCAGCGCTAGCAGCACTGGTGAAGTAAATGAAGATCACTCTCAATCCACATGCTGTTCCTGCGGCAGAGCGCGAAGAAAAAGTCGCCAACTGTGGTTTTGGAAAGTATTACACCGACCATATGGTCGTATGTGAGTGGACTGAAAGTGGGGGATGGCAAGAGCCAGAGCTCAAGCCTTACGGCCCACTTACTCTCGATCCGGCAACTGCAGTCTTTCATTACGGACAGGAAATCTTTGAAGGCATGAAGGCTTATCGCCAACCAGATGGCGGTATTGCACTCTTTCGCCCGGAAGCTAATGCTCGACGCTTTGCTAAATCGGCCAATCGCCTGGCACTACCCGAAATGCCAGAAGAGTTATTCCTAGAAACAATTCACACACTTGTGAAGCAAGATGCTGGCTGGGTTCCAGGAAAAATCGGTGAAGCTCTTTATATTCGCCCATTTATGATTGCAACTGAAGTTGGACTTGGTGTGAGACCAGCAAATCAGGCGACCTACCTGCTTATTGCAACTCCTGCAGGGGCTTACTTTGATCCATCTAAGGCAGTATCGGTCTGGATCTCTACTGAATATGTTCGCGCGGCTCAAGGCGGCACCGGTGAAGCCAAATGTGGTGGAAATTATGCAGCGTCACTGATTGCACAGAAAGCAGCAGCTAAAGAAGGTTGCGATCAAGTTGTTTGGATTGATGCCAAAGAACGTAAATGGGTGGAAGAGATGGGCGGCATGAACCTTTACTTTGTTAAAGGTAAAGGCGCCGATACCACCGTCTTTACTCCACAACTCACCGGAACGCTGCTACCTGGAATTACTCGTGACTCAATTCTTTCTGTGGCAAAAGATCTTGGATATAAGACAGCTGAAGTCATGCTCTCTATCGATGACTGGCGCGATGGTGTGACATCTGGTGAAATTATCGAAATCTTTGCCTGCGGCACAGCAGCTGTTGTCTCACCGGTTGGCCAGGCGAAATCTGCGATGGGCACCTGGGTAACCGGCGACGGCGAACCTGGCGCAATCACGATGCAGATTCGTAATCATCTATTGGCAATCCAGCATGGCACTATCGAAGATAAGCACGGTTGGATGCAAAAGGTTGCGTTGTGAGCGCCAGCGATGCCTTTCATATCTATGACACCACCCTGCGAGATGGTGCACAGCAAGAAGGCTTAAACCTTTCAGTTCACGACAAACTCACTATTGCCCGCCATCTTGATGATCTCGGTGTTGGCTTTATCGAAGGCGGCTGGCCAGGTGCCAACCCAAAAGATACTGAATTCTTTGCTCTGGCCAAAAAAGAGCTAAAACTTAAGAACGCAACCTTTGTGGCATTCGGTGCCACCCGTCGCCCAAATGTGAAGGCAGCAGATGACGTGCTACTTGGCGCACTTCGTGATTCAGGTGCACCTGCTGTAACGCTGGTGGCGAAGTCATATGATCGACATGTTGAGCTAGCACTGAAGACAACGCTGGATGAAAACTTAGAGATGATTCGCGATTCGGTGAGCCATCTACGTCAAGAGGGACAGCGAGTTTTCCTTGATGCCGAACACTTCTTTGATGGATATCGTGCTAATCGCGCCTACGCACTTGAGGTAGTTCGCGTGGCAGCTGAAGCTGGAGCAGATGTTATTGCACTCTGTGATACCAACGGTGGCATGCTCCCTGATGAAATTGCAGATGTTGTACACGACATCCTTGGTGCATCCTCTGCTCGACTTGGTATCCATTGCCACAATGACACCGGTTGCGCAGTTGCTAATTCAATGGCGGCAGTTGCTGCAGGTGCTACCCATGTCCAGGGAACGCTCAATGGTTACGGTGAGCGCACAGGTAATGCTGATCTGGTGACAATTATCGCTAACTTTGAGTTGAAGAAGAAGAAGGAAGTTCTGCCACAGAACGCACTCCGTGAGGCATTCCGCATTTCTCATGCAGTAGCTGAAGTAACAAATATTTCGCCATCACCGCGCCAGCCATATACCGGTGTCTCTGCCTTTGCACACAAAGCCGGCCTACACGCCTCTGCCATCAAAGTTGACCCAAGCTTGTATCAACATGAAGATCCAGAATCTGTTGGAAACGATATGCGGATGTTGGTCTCCGATATGGCAGGCCGTGCTTCAGTTGAACTCAAATCCATGGAACTTGGAGTGGATCTCAATGGAGATCGCGAACTCATTGGTCGCGTTGTTGATCGAGTGAAAGAGATGGAAGCTCGCGGCTTCACCTTTGAAGCAGCCGATGCCTCATTTGAACTCTTGTTACGTGAAGAAGCAACGGGCAAGCGCCCATCATTTTTCACTATCGATCACTGGCTCACCACTACTGAACGTGGTGCTAACAATGCAATTGTGACAAAGGCAGAGGTAACTGTTACTGCCCAAGGTAAAGAGATCACATGTAGTGGGGCGGGTAACGGACCGGTGAACGCATTTGATACTGCGTTGCGAGAGGGGCTCAATCAGCTCTACCCAGAACTTTCCGCACTTGAACTCACCGACTATAAAGTGCGCATCCTGGAAGGTCGCCTTGGCACGGGGGCCGTCACTCGCGTTCTGATTGAAACTTCAGATGGAAAGGGTGAGTGGAATACCGTGGGTGTGCACGAAAACGTGATTGCCGCCTCCGCTATGGCGCTAGAAGATGCGCTCACCTTTGGTTTGCTACGTCAGGGTCGCAAGTCGGAGTAGAAATTTCGGCCACCTCCTGTACTTTTTACCCATGACCAGAACGCTCAGTAGGAGATATACCAAGACGGAATCTTCTGAGTGGCTTGCCCAAAGACTTACCAAATTAGATATTCGCAGTTATGAAGAATTTGCCAATCTGGTTGGGCTAGATCGAGGCACTATTTCGCGTTATTTCCGACATGATCGCCGGCCATCAATCGATGTGATTGCACCCCTATGTGAGGTCTTAGAAGTTTCACCAGAAACCTTACTGATTGTCTTGGGTGCGCTAGATAAGCGTTAGTTACAGCCGACTCTTAATAAAGAAGTCGGTACTTCCCTCAATCGGGATAAATTCTCGCTTTGCTAAATCATCAGCCCATAAGGTGTAGAAAATCAGATACTCATCATCGCTGAGTGCGTCTCCAATAAATGCCTTGATATCTTCATAGGAGAGTTCGGTATTGATAAGGAGTTCGGCTGAGCCGTCAGCGCTGCGAGAAATCGATGGAACAGAGACAGACTCAGAAACCCGGATTCGCACCTTCACACGGTAGTCCAAATGTTGCTTATGCGCATCGGTTTATGACCGGGATATCGTGACTACTGGAGATATTCTTAATCTATGTCTGACTTCGAGAAAATCTTGGCGCAATACACTGCCCATCTCGAAAAAGAGCGCAACCTTTCAGCTCACACGATTCGTGCATATCTAGGGGATCTCACTAGTTTCACTGAAAGCCTTGCTAGCCAAGGCGTGGAAGATATTTCTGTGGTAACGATTGCAAACATTCGTTCATGGCTGGCAACCCAACAAGTAACTGGCGGTGCGCGCACAACTCTCTCACGCAGAGCGGTCTCGATCCGCCTCTTCACCAAGTGGGCTGCTAAAAAGGGTTACTTAAGTAAAGATGTAGGGGCAACCCTTGCTACACCGAAAGGTCATCGCACGCTGCCGGATGTACTTACTGTTAGTGATGCCAGTACTGCCATGGATTCACTTGCCACACGCGTGGCCGAAGAAGAGAGCCCGCTGGCTAAGCGTGATTGCGCGATCGTCGAAGTGCTCTATGCATCTGGGGCGCGCGTATCTGAACTCTGCGGCCTAGACCTTGGCGATATCGATTATCAGCGCAACACGATACGAGTAGTTGGTAAGGGCGATAGGCAGCGCACGATTCCGCTGGGTAATCCAGCAATGAATGCGTTAGGTGATTGGTTAAAAAATGGCAGAGCGGAAATTGCCAGAAGTGGTTCTGCCAAAGCGGTCTTCTTGGGTGCTCGTGGCGGGCGTATCGACCAGCGCACAGTTCGCACCGTTGTCTATGAAGCACTCTCTGCGCTGGAGGGAGTAGAGCGAATGGGTCCCCATGCGCTGCGTCATTCAGCTGCAACGCATCTACTTGAAGGTGGGGCAGATCTTCGCACCGTGCAGGAGATATTGGGCCATGCATCCCTTGCCACCACCCAGATCTACACCCATGTTTCAACTGAAAGATTGCAGAAAGCCTTTAAGCAGGCTCATCCAAGAGCTTGAGTTAGCCTAGACGACGAATAGCTGCCAACAACTCCTGTGATGGCAACTCTTCTAGTTGCGCCTCCGCGCTTGCCACCTGCTTGCTAAGTTGAACAAATTCTGGATTTCGCCGAACAAAAATAGCTCTGATCTTCTTGGCGGCGAAGATCAAAATTCCAGATAGAAAAACTCCCAGAAGACTTGTGACACCCAGTGCGAGCCCAAGGACGGCAATAGGAAATGCAGTGAGTAGCGGTGGAAACCAAGCGCTTGGGCTTGCTGGCATCCCCTGTCTGATAATTGTCCATCCGAGGGAACCGACGAATAAAAAAACGAACGAGATTAGTGCTTGTCCGATTTTAGAACCGCTACTGGCTTGAGAAAACGAGAGGAACATGATCATAATAGCGGCAATTGCGATTCCGATATTAGGCCCCATCATTGTCTTTACAATATTCCCAACTGCCGTACCAAGCTGCTGTTTAAGCTGATCACGATGATTATGGAGGGTGCTTCTCTGATTTTCAATTTCTGAGAAGCGCCAATCTCGATATTCTGACCAGTACAGCTCGATATCAGCGCTGTCCAGCATGATTTCGCCATTTCCTAAATCAATCATTTTATTCTTATTCTCCCGCACCAGTTTTAAGTAATCTTGGCGCATTTGAACCTTGATGGATTCAGCAGTCTCGCGCATATCCGTTTTGTAGCGTTGTTCTCGAATGAATTCTGATTGCTGCGCTGCTGCTGCGGCTGCGATTGCTGTCTGCTTCGCGACCATATTATGAGTTTTTTCTGTCGCACAATAAATGCAACTAGATTCAGTTCTTCCGTGGGTGCAGCTCATGGTGGGTCCCTTCGTAGGCGGTGAGGTAATACACAGGTAACCGCAGGACTGAGGCGAATTTATGCAGTCGGGCCAGGAAAAGAAATCAAGAAATAATGAATAAATATTGAGGGAATATCCGGTGAGGGTTTCATGGGAGCGGAAAGAAATTTAGGCATAGTAAATGTCATGCTCAAGATCATGATTACTCTGATCTCTGGTGCGCTAAGAATTGCAATCCAGGCGGTCATGATTCTTCCTCGAGTGGTTAGCCGTGCACTGACCATATTGATGAAGGTAGGTGTCATTTACAGGCTGCTGATCCAGCCTCTTATTCGCACCATTGGCTCTTTCTTTGCCGGCCTCTGGCGAGCGGCCATGCAGCACCGAGCGAGTTCCAAGAAGAGAAACGGGTGATAACTAGAGCTGCAGACTTGAGGTGAAAAAGAGAGTTTTTTGAATTCATACTTTTGCTCTTCTTTCAGGGCTAGGTCGCGAGTAACCTCATCGGATGCTCATCGACCGGCTTGTGCATTGACCAAGAGAAGTGAAGAAGAGTTCTCTCTGTGGCTTTCAACGCGCCAGAAAATGTTCATCGCAGCTGCCCGTGGAATCTGTTTTGACTCACAAATTGCTGAAGATGTTCTTCAAGAAGCCCTGGCCGATGTATTTAAACGCTGGGATAAAATCAAGAGCCACGAAAACCTCGAGGCTTACACAATTCGAGTCATCATTAGTCGCCATACGGATATGCGTCGCAAGTGGAATCGAAGGAGAAACGAGAATGAGGTTGAGTACCTAGAGGCCTTTGCCGGAGCTTCAGTAGATGAGGACTCGGATTCGATCCTCGATAGCCTCATGGTTCAAAGTGCGATCAAATCACTGACTCCAATGCAGAGAGCGGTACTGCTTCTTCACTATGTATATGGATACACCTTGAAAGATGTGGCAGAAGTCTTACAGATTCCGGCTGGAACAGTGGCATCGCATTTAGCAAGAGGGAAAGCCTCTGTTGCTGAACGAGCTGAATTCTTACCTGAGATTCTAAGGCGAGACCGAGTAGCACTTGAGACGAACACTACAAAAGAGATTTTCATGAGCCAAATTGAGGAGGAGGATGTCAAATGAGAAACATTGATCCTTTAATCCGTCGCGAATTTGAGCGCCTTGGCATCAATATTGTCGAAAATGATTCGCTCGCAGACTTGGTTATCTCGAAGGTTAAGTATCAGAGAATTAAGCGGATTTCTTTCATAGCCTTAGGGATCCTTGCTCTTGCCTTCTCGACTTTTCTCTTGCTTCAGATAGCTAGCACCACAAAATCGGGGGATAACCTTCCTGCAGGTAATTCACTCTCCTTTAACCAGGAGACTTCTAGTCCTGATTTCTTGCCGCTTCCTCAAGCTGGGTATCGGGATATCAATGCATCAAGCAAGGAAGGTTCGACGATTGCCTATACCTTCCAACTCAAACAAGGCTGGATTATTCAAGAGATTACCGACAACCCTGACCCAATCATGGGCGAGGCAGGCAAAATTGAAATCTTTAAGATTGATGAAGATGTACCACGCATGGTTCAGCAATATTTAATGTCCTCTAGAACTCAAATTAATGAATTCGGAGTCCCACAAGATGGGATTTATAAGTTCGTTCTTACCTTTACAAATCCTAATTTCAAAGGCAGGGTAAGAGTTGCCTTTGTGCGCTCGCTATGAGTCTCACTGTAATAATCGAATTATGGGCAGTGCATGAATTTAGGAATGAAATTCGGTGAAGTGACAATGAGGAGCCGAACTAGAATTCTGATAGCCCTACCGCTATTGTCCATCGGCGGTCTCATTATGTACGGGTTAGTTGTGTACCTAGGAAGCGTGACTGGGGTTCCAAATAGAGAGGTTGATTGGCTTTCCACATTGAATTCTTACCGGGTTAGTTCTGGGGTCAACCCCGTCAAAGAAAATGAACGTCTCTCGAAAGCATCTCAGGGCCATGCAGATTATTTGGCATCAACTAATACCCGCTACCTAGTTGGCAAATATCAAAATCTACATAAGGAGAATCCTGAGAGTCCGTACGCCTCAAGAGATGGCGCAACGGTCGGCGCAGGAGTTATTTCTTGGACTAATGGCAAGTATGCAAGTGCCGTAGATAACTTGATGACTGCGCCATTTCACGCAATCGGTTTACTGCGTGAGAATCTAGTTGATGTTGGATTTGGAACTTCAATTTCCAAAGAAAACTCCTACGAACCTGGAACAAGAATTACCAACATTACAGTCTTGAGTGGTCTTCGAAATCTACCTAGAAAGAAGGTAATTCTCTTTCCTGGACCGAATTTCGTGACACATTTGAACTCTTTTGCAGGTGAGTCGCCCGAACCCAGAGAAGCGTGCGGAGCTCAATTTACTGAATTTCAAGGACTTCCAATATTTGCCTCTTTGTTACATCGACCAGCAAGAGATCTCAAAGTGTCGCTAAAGACTCCTGATGGGAAGATTCTCACTGAAGGCCAAGAGTTGTGCGTTGTGACTGAAAACAACTTTCTATCAACAGATCTGATCTACGGGCCAGCAGGTAAATCCATAATTCGCGCAGAGCACCTTGTATTCATAATTCCGAGGCAAGCATTATCTGAGGGCAAACAAAGTGTTCAAATCACCGAATCGCGGCGCCCTGACTTGCAATGGTCCTTTTCCTATAAAGCACCAGAGCTCAGGTTCTAGCGGGAGTCAGGCGTTGGCAAGGCTGAACTGGGTGGATTTTGCACCCCTTGGCGGCAGGTAAGATTTGCCTCGCACCAGTTGCGAAACTGGTGACATCTCAGCATCTATGTATGAACTGACTTTTGCAGGGAATACAAGCCACTTCGGTCCTAGTCGAAAGACATGGTCGGCGTTGTAGGTGCGACGGTCTTAGCAAATAGTTAAGACATTAACCGAGCAGGTTCTTGTGCTGTGCACAAAAACCTAAGAAGGAGCGTGCCGTCATGGCAGTTGTAACAATGCGCGAACTCCTCGACAGCGGAGTCCACTTCGGACACCAGACTCGTCGTTGGAATCCAAAGATGAAGCGTTTTATCTTCACAGAACGCAATGGCATCTACATCATCGACATCCAGCAATCACTTGCACTTATCGACTCTGCTTACGCATTCGTTAAGGACACTGTTGCTAAGGGTGGCCACGTCCTATTCGTAGGAACAAAGAAGCAGGCTCACAAGCCAATCATCGATCAAGCAGCTCGCGTTGGCATGCCAACCGTTACTGAGCGCTGGTTAGGTGGAATGCTCACCAACTTCCCAACTGTCTATAAGCGTATTCAGCGCCTGAAAGAGCTAGAAGCTCTTGAGACAGCAAATGACCTCTTGCTCACAAAGAAAGAACTTCTTGTGCTTCGCCGTGAGCGCGAAAAACTATTTAAGAACCTCGACGGTATTCGTCACATGACCAAGTTGCCATCAGCAATCTGGGTTGTCGATACCAAGAAGGAGCACCTGGCGGTAGCTGAAGCTAAGAAGCTTGGCATTCCAGTCATTGCCATTCTTGATACCAACTGCGATCCAGATGAAGTTGATTTCAAGATCCCAGGTAACGATGATGCTATTCGCTCAATCGAGCTACTTACTCGCGTCATTACTGATGCAATTGTTGAGGGCATGAAGGCTCGCACAGCAGCTGCGCCAGCTCCAGTTGCAACAGCAGAGGCTGCAGCAGCAGCGGCTCTTGAGACAGAGATTCTGCAAGCATCAGCACCAGCAACCGATGCACCAGTGGAGGCATAAGTAAATTGGCTAACTATTCAGCAAATGATGTAAAGCGTCTTCGCGAAGCAACTGCAGCAGGAATGCTCGATTGCAAGAAGGCACTTGATGAAGCAGATGGTGACTATGACAAGGCTGTTGAAATCATTCGTGTTAAAGGACAAAAGGGCGTTACTAAGCGCGAAGGTCGTTTAACCTCAAATGGTTTGGTCGTGGCAAAGGTTTCAGGTGACGTTGGTGTCATGCTAGAACTGAACTGCGAGACAGACTTCGTGGCAAAGGGCGAGCGTTTTATCGCACTAGGCGATGAAATGATCGAGCACCTACTTTCAGCTAAGTCAGCAGATGTTGCAGCATTCCTTGCCTCAACCATGGCTAACGGCAAGACCGTTCAGTCTGTGATTGATGAAGGAAATGCAACGCTGGGTGAGAAGATTGAGATTCGCAACGTTGCCGTAATTCAAGGTCCAGTTGGACTTTATCTTCACAAGACAAGTCCAGATTTGCCGCCACAGGTTGGCGTTCTAGTCTCACTTGCGAAGGAAGCAGCAGAAGTGGGTAAAGATGTGGCACAGCACATCGCTGCATTTGCGCCACGTTTTGTTAATCGCGAAGATGTTCCAGCAGACCTCATTGAAACTGAGCGTCGACTAGCGGAGGAGACAGCTCGCGCAGAAGGTAAGCCAGAGGCTTCGCTTTCAAAGATTATCGAAGGTCGCGTCACCGGATTTGTGAAGGAAGTTTCACTTATCGAGCAGGCTTTCGCTAAGGATGCCAAGAAGACTGTGAAGCAGATCCTCGATGAGGCAGGAACCGCCGTCAAGGCATTCCACCGTTTCCGGGTAGGTCAGTAAACTAACGTCCCTAAGGGTTAAGACTAATTAGAGCGGGAGGAGCACCAATGCCAGGTACAAGAGGAACGTATCAGCGGGTGCTCCTTAAGCTTTCCGGAGAAGTTTTCGGAGGCTCAAAGGGCATCGGTGTTGATCCCGATGTCTTAGCAGATGTGGCAAAACAGATTGCCGACGTTGTTCGCAGCGGAATTCAAGTAGCCATTGTTGTTGGCGGTGGTAATTTCTTCCGTGGGGCTGAACTTTCAGAACGTGGCATGGAGCGCTCTCGCGCTGACTACATGGGAATGCTCGGAACAGTAATGAACTGTTTAGCACTCCAAGACTTCCTGGAAAAAGAGGGCGTTGATACTCGCGTGCAAACCGCGATTGCGATGGGCCAAGTTGCCGAGCCATATGTTCCACGCCGTGCTATTCGCCACCTAGAAAAGGGTCGCGTAGTGATCTTTGGTGCGGGCGCCGGAATGCCGTTCTTTACAACAGATACCGTTGCCGCCCAGCGCGCACTTGAAATCGGAGCCGGCGCGCTCTTGCTCGCTAAATCTGGCGTCGATGGCGTTTATAACGCAGATCCACGTAAAGATAAGAACGCAAAGATGTTTGACACTATTTCATATGACGAGGTCTTGCAGAAGTCACTGGCAGTAGCCGATGCTGCAGCTTTTAGCTTATGTCGTGAGAACCATCTACCTATCGTTGTCTTTGACTTGATGACCAATGGAAATATTGGCCGCGCAGTACGTGGCGAAAAGATTGGAACTCTCGTTTCTTAGAACGAGAGATACATAAGGAGCACAGACCATGGCAGATGTAACCAGCGCACTTTCCGAAGCGACCGAGAAGATGAATAAGGCTGTCGAAGTTGCCAAAGATGACTTCGGTGCTATTCGCACCGGCCGCGCTCACCCCGCCATGTTTAACAAGATCATGGTCGATTACTACGGCACCTACACCCCACTTTCACAACTTGCCTCTATTCAGATTCCGGAATCACGGATGGCGATCATCTCTCCCTTTGATAAGGGAGCAAGTGCATCTATTGAAAAAGCTATCCGGGAATCAGATTTGGGCGTCAACCCAGCTTCCGATGGTGCAGTAATTCGGGTTAGCTTCCCGCAGCTGACCGAGGAGCGCCGCAAGGATTACATCAAGGTGGCAAAGACCAAGGCGGAGGATTCAAAGATTTCAGTACGCAATATCCGACGCACCGCAAAAGAGCTGATGGAGAAGTTAGAAAAAGATGGCGATATCGGTAAAGATGATTTGAGCCGAGGTGAGAAAGAGTTAGAGAAAATCACTTCAGATCACGTTGCTAAAATTGATGATCTGCTCAAGCATAAGGAGGCTGAGCTTCTAGAAGTCTAAGACTTCCTTGAGGTTCACTTACCGTGTCTGATTTACATTCGATTAACGAGGCTATTAATAAGCGCGCTGGTCGAAAACTTCTACCCTCCATCCTGGTCAGCCTAGGAATTCTGCTCCTGGTCTGGTTATCACTTTCTACCTACCGAGTTCTATTTGCAGTTCTAGTTACCTTCGCCGTCGTACTAGGAATCCGTGAGATCAATCGCGCCTTTACTGCAGTTGATATTCACATTCCACTCTGGTCGCTTACTACCGCCTCCATTGCACTGTGTGCATCAACCTGGCTTGGGGGAGTCTCTGGCTTAGCTGTTGCTACCGCAATCTCTTTCCCAGCACTACTAGTCCTCTTGCTACCGCGTGGAACTGAAAACTTCGTCAAGACCGCATCGGCTTCAGCACTTGCGCTGATCTATCTACCATTTCTGGCAGGTTTTCTAATTCTGCTCGCCCGACCTTCAAATGGCTTAGAGCGAGTAATGACCTTCGTCATTCTGGTTTCATGCAATGACACCTTCGCATACTTAACTGGTGTTCTGCTAGGTAAGCATCCGCTTGCGCCAAAGATCAGCCCCAAGAAGACTATTGAAGGCTCCATCGGTTCACTCATCTTCACCATCATCGGTGGCTCACTTGCTTTCCACTACATCATGGATTCAGATTGGTGGTTGGGTGCACTAGCTGGTCTGCTGACAGTATTTACTGCAACCGCAGGTGACCTCATTGAATCTGCACTTAAGCGTGATGTGGCAATCAAAGATATGGGCACGCTGTTGCCAGGACATGGTGGAGTAATGGATCGCCTTGATTCAGTTCTCTTTGCCGCCCCTGCCTTGTGGCTCGCACTTGAAATTGTGCGCCGTGCACAAGACTCAGGGCTTTTATGATAACTAACTCAGAGTTGAAATTAGTCTTTGATGAACCAGTCCAGCGCAAGAAGGCGCCTAAACACCTGGCAGATTTCGCACCCGCAGATCGCAAAGCATGGGCGAAGGAACTTGGTTTCCAACCATTTCGGGCAGCACAGGTAGCAACTCACTACTTCACACATTTATCTAACAACCCTGAAGACTGGACTGATATCCCGGCAGCTGAACGGCAAGTGATTGCAGATGCCCTGACTCCCAAGATGATTGAGCTAGTCACAACTCGCACAACAGATGGCGGCATGACCCGCAAAGACCTGTGGAAATTACATGATGGTGTGCTGGTTGAATCTGTCTTGATGCGTTACACAGATCGCACAACGGTCTGTATTTCATCGCAAGCAGGGTGCGGAATGAACTGTCCATTCTGCGCAACTGGCCAAGCTGGCCTCACACGAAACTTATCGGCGGCAGAAATCACAGACCAGATCGTTGCCGCAGCGCGTGCCTGTGCTGCAGGTGAAATGCCAGGTGGGCCAACACGACTATCCAACATTGTCTTTATGGGAATGGGTGAACCACTTGCTAACTACAACGCAGTGGTGCGCACACTACGTAACATCACAGATGCAAACCCTGAGGGGCTAGGAATCTCTGCACGCTCTGTTGTTGTTTCAACCGTCGGCCTAGTACCTGGAATTGAAAAGCTGATGGATGAAGGAATCAATTGCACACTAGCCGTTTCACTTCACACACCAGATGATGAACTACGTGATTCACTAGTGCCAATTAACAATCGATTTAATGTTCGCGAAGTTTTGGCAGCAGCAGACGCGTATGAGAAGAAGACTGGACGCCGCTACTCAATTGAATACGCACTGATTCGCGATATCAATGATCAGTCCTGGCGTTCAGATTTATTGGGAAGATTGCTAAAGAATCGAAATGCTCACGTGAATTTGATTCCTCTAAATCCAACCCCAGGATCTAAGTGGACCGCCTCCAGGCGAGAAGATGAAGCTGAATTCGTGCGAATTCTTGAGTCCTACGGTGTTCCGGTAACAGTTCGTGACACTAGAGGGCGTGAGATTGATGGGGCGTGTGGGCAGTTGGCGGCTTCCGAGAAGAGTAAGAGTTAAGTAGAATCACGTAACTTTACTGTTGAGGGAAAGGGTTAATCGCGTGAGTTCGGGTGCACCTTTTAACCCAAAAAAAATCTCAGCGCTCGTATCACTAGCGCTAATAGTTTCGACATTGACATTCATTTCAAATCAGCCCGCGAGTGCGAATATTCCTGCAGCTGCAAGGTTAATCGGAAATGGTGGAAATTCTCGCACCATCCTTAATCCAAATTCTGTAGCAAATTTTGCAAGTTGTGCTTCCTCCACTGGAATTAGAGGAATCACATCTGATGGTTCTTTTATTTATTACAGGCCTAGCAATAATTCGGCAATCATTTGCAAAACTACGCTAAGCGGCACGTTTGTCGAATCAAGAACAGTAATTAACTCGGGCCAAACGCGAACTTTTGAAATGTATAGTTCAGAGAGTCGTGCGTTAACTTATGCAAATGGGTGCATTCTTTTCCGAGGTGGCGGCAATGCAACTACGGATAAAGGTTACGATGCTAATTCAGATATTATGTGCGTTGACACCACTAATTGGACGATGTATGGCCCTTTTACTCCGACTGGTCAGGGAATACCACTCGGTGGGGGGTGGTTAAGTTCAAATATTATGAACTTTCCTGATGGTCGTGTTGGGGCAGTGAGTGCGCCCAATGCTGGAGTAGGAACTGGACCTGCATGTAGTGCCAGCTACTGCAAATATTTGCGTTTATACAATGTTACACGTACAGGGAATTCATTAACATTTGCATTTGATCGTGATATCACTCTGGCAGATTCAGAGAGCGGATGGCCCGATGATGATCATGGAATGGCCACCGACGGGACTTATCTCTATCAAATCAAGTACAACTCTGGATATAAAGTTTGGCAACTTTCTAATACCGTAGCTTCAACAATTGTTTTTAATGGTTCTGGCTCGGGAAGCTGTGGTGCAGCAACTGATACATCCGGTGGGATGTGTAACATTAATACCAGTGTCGGATGGACGTCGGGTGCAAATGCAACTTTTTTTGGCAGAAGTCACGCGACCAATCAATACATTATGGGCGACTACTCTGGCTATAGCAGATTTTGGACCAGTGATTCAGTAGCTCCTCCAGCAGGCATCGGAAGTGATGTCACTGCGCCCGTTTTATCTGCGCAATCAGCATCTTCAGTAACACAAACAACAACAACGCTTAATTTCACATCTGGGGAAGCAGGAACTTATTACTACTTGGTTTATGCATCAGCTTCATCAGCACCTGACACATCAACCATCATTAGCCAAGGTGCAAGCCTACCCACGATAATAAAAGGAACATCATCGGCTACAGCCAGCGCCAACACTGTTGCAGTAACTGGATTATCTGCTGGAACTGCTTATAAAGCCTATGTAGTGGTAAAGGATAGTTCGGGCAATGTCTCCTTAGTTTCAACGATTGCCCTAACAACTGCAGTAGCTAATCCTGCATTCACTCTTTCGGCATCATCAGAAACACGCACCTATTCAACTTCTGGGACGGCATTCACGCCCGCATCAACTGGTGGGCTAATTGCCAGTTATTCGATTTCCGCAACACCTGCAGGGATGAGTTTTGATACTTCAACAGGAGTTCTGGCGGGTGCCCCCACGGCTATTGCTGCCGCAACTACTTACACAGTTACAGCAACAAATGCATCGGGAACCGCCACACAGAACTTTGTACTTACTGTTGCAGCGCGCCCCATCACAATCAAGGCTGCTGCTAAATCTGCGACTTACACCGGATCCAGTGTCTCGGTAAGCAACAGTTATTCAATTACCTCGGGAACATTGGCTGGATCAGATACTTTCACAGCCCTTACCTATTCATATTCGTCCGCCAGCTATAGTGCCTCACCGACTGCACCAACAAATGCTGGTAGTTACACCATTACACCTAGTGCCGCCTCTTTCTCTGTGGGCTCTGCAAGTAATTACAGCATCACTTATGACACGGCAACGCTGACAATTGGTGTCGCGGCTCAAGCCGCTCTTACCATTAGTTCAACCTCTGGTACCTATGGGACCACATTACGGCTGACTTCTTCCGGTGGTTCTGGAACGGGTGCTGTTACATTCGCAACCTCTACCTCTGGTTGCAACATCACTAATACTGATTCACTCACAGTTACTAGTGCGCTTACCTGTTCGGTGACTGCAACGAAAGCGGCTGATTCTAACTACACAGTTATTTCATCTTCCGCCACAAGCGTCATCTTCGCCGCTCGTCCCATTAGCATCAAGGCTGCTGCTAAGACAGCTACATATAACGGGTCTGCGGCTTCAGTAACAAATAGCTACACCATCTCTGCAGGAAATCTTGTAGCATCAGATACTTTTACGGCGCTTACCTATACCTATACAACTTCAGCAAGTGATGCCATCACCTCCAGTAATTTGAATGTGAATTTAGATGCCACTCGCTCATCTAGCGCAAATGTTGGACTACAAACTTGGACAAGCATCGCACCCGCTTCGTCATCAATTACCTCGACAAGTATGAATGCTGGGATTGTGGCAACGAATGGCAATTCCCCCGGATACATCAATCTCCCATCCCTTAGTTCCTATGTAAACATGGGAAATAATGTGGCAACTAATATTGCTGGCGATATCAGTATGGATACCTGGATCAAAATCAAAAATTACCACTCAGGCAATTCCTGGAATATCATCGCTTCTCGATGGTTTGATGAAGATGGAAGTGGTCAATCTGTGCAAGATTGGCATTTTGCAATTGTCAATAATCGGTTGCAACTAAATACAGCTGGTAATAATGCCCAAGCAGCGATAATGGGAAGTCGAACCTTTAGTGCGGCAGATCAAGATCAATGGATGCATGTGGGAATGACAATCAATAACACAACGTGCACCGTGCAGTTCTACATTAACGGAGCTGCCGACGGTGCAGCCTTAACTAATGCTGCAAACTGTCACACTGGTGGCACAAGCACAACCCCGCGATTATTTCTTGGTGATAAAAGAGGCTGCTGCAGTCTCGAGGGTTACATCAGCAAGTTTCGTCTGTATAGCGCTCAACTAACGGCGGCCCAAATGAAGACCAATTATGATGCTGATGCTGCAACTTATGGATTCACTGAATACAACTCAACTACAGCTCCAACAAACGCCGGTAGTTATACGATTACACCGAGCGCCGCTTCATTCTCTGTGGGGTCTGCCAGCAATTACAGCATCACCTACGAAACGGCAACTTTAACAATATATAAAGCAAATCAAGGTGCTTTAACGATTACGTCAACAACAAGTAAGTACGGAACTCCACTAGGCCTAATTACTGCGGGAGGTTCTGGAACAGGCGCCCTCTCATTTGCCATTACCAGTGCTGGAACTGCCTCGGGTTGTTCAATTACAGCCGAAACTGTCACTGTGAGCTCTATTGGAACATGTAAACTCACTGCGACAAAGGCGCTAGATCGCAATTACTTCGTCATAGATTCTGCTGAAACAACCATTAACTTTGCAAAAGCGGACTCAATTACCGTTACGACAACCCTATCCAGTAGCTCGGTGACATATACCGGATCTCCCGCGGCCATTACTGCGACCCAGACCGTTACAGGGTTGGTCAACTCTGAAACAGCCACAGTGACTACGACCTATACGAGCAACTCGTGCGAGTATGGAGGTAGCTGTAGTGTCGGAGATGTTGCCCCTGGTGGGGGATATGTCTTCTATGTATCGGCAACGACAATCAATGTGGCAACTGGAATAAGCACGGGTGGTATTTATTTGGCCACGGCGCCACAAACGTGGAGCGGAGCCGCAGCAGATCCCACTGCAAAGTGGGGATGTAGCGGGACAAATGTCTCTGGGACAAGCTCAAGTGTGGGCAGTGGCGCAGAAAATACGCGGCTGATTAACGCAGCATGTGCAACTGCTGGAATAGCATCGCGCTTGGCTGCCGATTCCAGTGCAGAAGGTTTTACTGATTGGTTCATCCCGTCGATCGGTGAGCTGAACTTGATCCGCAGCAACCTGAAAGTCAATTCATTGAGCAATTTAAATGGAACCGATTACTGGTCCTCGACGCAGGATGCTACTAATCCAACTACATCTGCACAGTACCAATATTTCACTGGTGGCAGTTTTGGACCAACCGATAAGAACAACAACCTATCTGTTCGCCCCATCCGGGCATTTAGTCCAACCGCCCTTGCCAGCGCTACGGTGCCTACCGATGCTGGCGTATACAAAGTTGGTTCCACCTTTGCAATCTCAAGTCCAGCATCGCTCAGCAACTACCAAGGAGTTGAATCCGTTACTGCAACCCTAATTATCAATAAAGCGCGGCAGAAGACAATCACCATCGGCCAGTATCTGGCCTATCCCAATATCTCCTCCTACCCACTCAATGTCTATGGTGGATCAGGTCCGGGAGTACTGACACGTACTCTGGTTTCAGCTGGAACTGCCGGATGTACATTGGTTGGTTCATTCATCCTTACCGCAACGAGCGTTGGAACTTGCACAGTGAAGGCTGAAAAGGCTGGAACACGAAACTATATTGTCGAGTCAACGACCGCCACCATCTATTGGATTGCTTGGGTTACTAACTATGCTGCTCAAACATTGGAAGGCAATCATGTGATCCCGTTAGCCGGTGGAAATCAGATTATTGTCAGAACTGAGACTCTCACCGCATCGGCCTTTTCTAATGAGACTGGAACTGCAATTTCTTCTGCGCGAGTCGGCACCAAACTCCGGATAAATTCAACAGGCTTCTCTGGCCTTTCAACATCTGATCTCTCGGTGACTTTCCGAACGTATGAGGATGCGGTCATTACTGCCGTAACCAGTACCTATGTGGAGGTCGTTATTCCGACGGGGGCGGTGACAGGCGTGATTGCCATTGATAGTCCAAGGGGTGTGGCATATACCCAATCGTTTACGATATCGCCATAGAGGCCTAATTCTCACTAAACTCATTTGTTATGAGTGCACAGTGGAGGGTTCAGGGCGTGAATTCCAGTAACTCTTTTAGACCTAGAAGTAGCACCGCATTTCTAACTTACAGATTTAAGAGATTGTTTCTAGTATCGACACTAATTGCCACAATGCTTTCAATATCTCCTATGCAGTCTCAAATTGCTCAAGCAATAACCTTCGACGTAACCAAGTTCAATCTTGCTGGAAATGCTCTCAATTGTGGAACTACTGCATGCACAGCAGTTCCGACAACGTACAACACCCTTACCCCTACATCTGGCAGCATTAATGGAGAAGTTCAACTTACCGCTGCCAGCGGGGGTCAAGCAGGATTTGCATGGAGTAAAGAACGCATAACCCTTGGCTCGAGTTTTGACATACAGGCTCAAATTTATCTTGGAAATAGCGACGGTGGTGCAGATGGTTTAGCGTTTGTTTTGCAGACGGCCAGCACTAGCGCTGGAAGTAGCGGTGGCGGAATTGGTTATCTAAATATTCCTCAACCATGTTTTGCAGTCGAGTTTGATACTTATCAGAATAATGACATTGCAAATGATCATGCTGCATTGATGAGGTGCAGCAGCGTGGATAATCACAACTACTTCACGAGTGGAAATTTGAGCACCGGCAATACAACCACAGGATCAGTAGATTTGGGCAATATCGAAGACGGCTACTGGAGAAATGTTAGATTCATTTGGACAGCACCCGCTACTCCCACCGCAGCAGGTACCTTTGTTGTGAAATTTGACCGGCTCCATGACGGTGTCGAAGATGCAAATGACACTCTCTTTGCCACCAGTATAAATTTCTATGATTATTTTGGTAGCGCAAGCGTGGGCTCCGTTTACTGGGGTTTCACGGCGGCCACGGGTGGTGCGGTAAATGTGCAAGCAGTTAAAGGTTTGGATTATGTTGTGGCGCCACGAGTCAACACTGCCCCAACCATTTCAAGTGCTCCAACAAATGACACTGTAAATACTGCAGCTGGAACCTATACCAAGACTTTTTCAATGCAAGACGATTCAACCCTGCAGGGACAGTGGACTTTCACTACAACATCAAGTAATCAGGGAAGGGTTACAACAACTAGCACTGTAGCCACTTCTGCAACTACTGCAACAACTACTTACACCCTCATAGGCTCTTCGGGAGCCACGACTATCACAATTACGGCCTACGATGCCGATGGAGCAAGTGTCGTAACGAGCTTTGGGGTTTCTTTAACAGCTCAATCTGCTTTGAGTCTTTCATCCACTTCTGGAATTTATGGAACACCATTGAAACTCACTACCGCAGGTGGTTCAGGAACAGGCACAATTTCTTACGCAACTACCACCTCTGGTTGTAGCATCACCAATACGGATTCCCTGACAGCAACAAGTGCGCTCACCTGTTCCGTGACTGCCACAAAGGCGGGTGATTCCAATTACAGTGCGATTTCATCCTCTGCAACGAATGTAGTTGTTTCCACGCGCCCCATCACCATCAAAGCGGCTGCCAAATCTGCGACTTACACCGGATCCAGTGTCTCGGTAAGCAACAGCTACTCAATTACCGCTGGAACGTTGGCCAATACCGATACCTTTACGGCACTTACTTACACGTATACCTCAACGCCTCTGAGTTATAACTCGGTGACCGCACCAACCAATGCTGGTAGTTACACCATTACACCTAGTGCCGCCTCTTTCTCTGTGGGCTCTGCAAGTAATTACAGCATCACTTATGACACGGCAACGCTGACAATTGGTGTCGCGGCTCAAGCCGCTCTTACCATTAGTTCAACCTCTGGTACCTATGGGACCACATTACGGCTGACTTCTTCCGGTGGTTCTGGAACGGGTGCTGTTACATTCGCAACCTCTACCTCTGGTTGCAACATCACTAATACTGATTCACTCACAGTTACTAGTGCGCTTACCTGTTCGGTTATTGCAACGAAAGCTGCAGATTCAAATTATAGTCAGATTTTATCCACTGCCACCAACGTAGTCTTTGCAGTTCGCCCCATCACCATCAAAGCAGTTGATAAGACGGCTACATATAACGGGTCTGCGGCTTCAGTAACAAATAGCTACTCAATCTCTGCAGGAAATCTTGCTGGATCAGATACTTTCACAGCGCTGACCTATACCTATTCATCTGCTGGCTATAGTGCATCACAGACAGCCCCAACAAATGCAGGCACTTACACCATTACACCGAGTGCTGCTTCATTCTCTGTGGGATCTGCGAGTAATTACAGCATTACCTATGAGACCGCAACCTTAACTATAAATAAAGCCAATCAAAGCGCCCTAACGATTACGACAACAACCAGTAAGTATGGAACTCCACTACGTCTAGTTACTACAGGAGGTTCTGGAACGGGCGCGCTGTCATTTGCCATTACCAGTGCTGGCACTGCATCGGGTTGCTCCATTACAAGTGAAACCATCACGGTGAGCTCTTTTGGAACATGTAAGGTCACTGCCACTAAGGCGCTAGATACCAATTACTTTGTCGTGAATTCCGTTGAAACAGTCATCACTTTCGCTAAAGCAGACACAATTACCGTTACGACAACTCTTTCGGCTAATTCGGTCACCTATAACGAGGCTCCTGCAGCTATCACCACTACCCAAACTGTGACAGGGTTGGTCAATTCCGAAACTGCCACGGTAACTTCAACTTATACGGCAAACTCGTGCGAGTATGGAGGCACTTGCGTCATCGGGGATGTTGCCCCGGGTGGCGGGTATGTCTTCTATGTCTCGCCCACCACAATCAATGTTGCAACTGGAATAAGCACGGGTGGTATTTATTTGGCCACGGCGCCGCAAACGTGGAGCGGCGGATCCATTGACCCCAATGCGTCCTTTGGATGTGGCAGCACAAACATCGCTGGCACAAGTGATTCTGTTGGTTCTGGTGCCGAGAACACCAGACTCATTAATGCCGGTTGTGCTACGGCAGGTATTGCATCGCGTCTGGCGGCCGACTCAAGCGCTGAAGGATTTACCGATTGGTTCATCCCCTCAATAGATGAGCTCACATTGATTTATAACAATCTTAAAGTGAACTCTCTGAGTAATTTGCAAAGCTGGAATTATTGGTCATCAACTCAAGGCACGACTTCGGCATACGGAAAGTATTGGTGGTTTGGTAGCGGTGCGGTAAGCGGTCAAACAGATAAGAATAATTCTGCCGGTTCAAATATGTATGTGCGCCCCATCCGGGCATTTAGTCCAACCGCTCTTGCCAGCGCTACGGTCCCTACTGATGCTGGCGTATACAAAGTCGGTTCCACCTTTGCCATTTCAAGTCCAGCTTCCTTAAGCAACTACCAAGGGGTGGAATCTGTCACCGCAACGCTGACTATCAACAAGGCGCGACAGAAGTCAATCACTATTGGCCAGTATTTGGCCTATCCCAACATCTCTTCCTATCCACTCAATGCCTATGGTGGATCAGGTCCTGGAGTACTGACACGTACTCTGGTTTCAGCTGGAACTGCCGGATGTACATTGGTTGGTTCATTCATCCTTACTGCAACGAGCGTTGGAACTTGCACAGTGAAGGCAGAAAAGGCAGGAACACGAAACTATATTGTCGAGTCAACCACCGCCACCATCTATTGGATTGCTTGGGTTAGTAACTATGCTGCTCAAACATTGGAAGGCAATCATGTGATCCCGTTAGCCGGTGGAAATCAGATTATTGTCAGAACTGAGACTCTCACCGCATCGGCCTTTTCTAATGAGACTGGAACTGCAATTTCTTCTGCGCGAGTCGGCACCAAACTCCGCATTAACTCAACTGGTTTCTCTGGCCTTTCAACATCTGATCTCTCCGTCACTTTCCGAACGTATGAGGATGCGGTCATTACTGCCGTAACCAGCACCTATGTGGAGGTCGTTATTCCGACGGGGGCGGTGACAGGCGTGATTGCTATTGATAGCCCTCGAGGTGTGGCATATACCCAATCGTTTACGATATCGCCGTGAGCAACTTTCTCCTTGATGGCGAAGAGCAAGAGGAGACCCCTGACTCTGAACAAGGTGGGTGGCATCGAAACCCGAAAATCATTTTTGTTCTGGCAGCAGCGCTGATCTTTGGAGCAACAACACTTGCATCTAATTTCTCCATTAGCGGTGGGCGGATTGAGTATGGCCAGGGGCTATTTAGAGTTAAAGCTTGTGATAGCTGGATTTCAGTTGGGCTTTATCCAACAGCTGCCACCTATAGCGGGTTATCTCGCGTGCAATCAGTTGAGTTAATTGGACTAGATCCCAATGCTTGTAAGGGAAATCTATTGCGCTTTCAATTCTATGATTCATCAACAGCTACCGCACTGCCAATGTATGTGGGTGTAGTCCGGACTGATACTGCAACAGCTACCGTTGAAACCGGAACAGCGACAATTCTCTCTGTCTTTGACACAACCACCACATTTACTAGTGGCACATATGCAAACTACGCCAGAAAGGCGCTCACCTTGGTTAACCAAGCAGGAGTTAATATTGGCTATGGGGATGACTACTTAGCTATTTCCTATAACGCAAGTACTGGTAGCTGGAAAATCAATATGTTCCAACCTTTATGCCCGATGGGATCGGTCTATCGAATTACCGTTGAAAGTGCTTCCCAGGTGGCTTAGTATCACCGCTATGACATCACCTGTGGATATGAAAGAAGCGGCTGCCGCCTATGCCGCAGCGAGTCAATATTTTCTTAACCTAGCTCGTGGCATCACACCAGATCTATTAGATGTCCATGCAGAAAACGAATGGTCTGCGCGTCAATGTATTCACCACATGGCAGATTCAGAAGCGCAGTCATATGCGCGCCTGCGCAGGCTGATTGCAGAGCCAGTAGGTTCAATCATTCAAGGCTATGACGAATCGGCCTGGGCTAATGAGGCAAAGCTTGGTTATGTTGATGCACCGGTGGAAAATGCAATTGCTGTCTATGCCGCGGTGCGGGCAAGCTCACTAGATTTAGTTAAGCGCTTAGAGGAAAGTGATTTAGAGAAGTTTGGCGAGCATAGTGAATCAGGTAAATTCACTGTGGCGAGATGGCTAGAGGCGTATACCAAGCATCCATATGATCATGGTGATCAGATGGTTAGGGCAACGAAGGGTCAGGCATAAGAAGTGAAGAAGCTACAGAATTTCATCAATGGAAAATCAGTTGATAGCGCATCCGGTGAAGTCACAACCCTGATTAACCCGGCAACTGCCCAGCCTTTTGCCACCGCACCGAAGTCGAACGCGGCAGATATTGATAAGGCGATGAAGGCGGCAAGTAGCGCCTTTACTGATTGGCGTGATTCCACACCATCTGAGCGCCAGAAGGCGCTACTCAAAATTGCCGATGCCATTGAATCTAGAGCTGATGAATTTGTAGCAATTGAATCTGAAAACTGTGGAAAGCCAGTGGGGCTTACCGCATCGGAAGAAGTTCCACCGATGGTGGATCAGATTCGTTTCTTTGCCGGTGCTGCTCGTAATTTGGAAGGTAAATCAGCCGGTGAATATATGAAGGGGATGACCTCCTTTATTCGCCGTGAGCCAGTAGGAGTGTGTGCACAAGTAACGCCATGGAATTACCCAATGATGATGGCGGTCTGGAAATGGGCGCCAGCTATTGCTGCTGGAAATACCGTAGTTCTGAAGCCAAGTGATACCACACCGGCCTCCACCGTATTTATGGCAGAAATCATGAGCGAGTTTCTACCTGATGGTGTGATTAACGTTGTTACCGGAGAGCGCGAAACAGGTTCTCTACTTGTTGATCACGCAACTCCTGCCATGGTCTCTATTACCGGCTCAGTGCGAGCAGGAATGGAAGTTGCAGCAGGGGCGGCCAAGTCACTTAAGCGCGTTCACCTAGAACTCGGTGGCAAAGCCCCGGTTGTTGTCTTTAACGATGCCGATTTAGCAGCAGCTGCTGAAGGAATTGCGATTGCAGGATTTTTTAATGCTGGACAAGATTGCACTGCGGCTACTCGCGTGCTTGTGCAAGCAGGGGTATATGAGGAGATGGTGAAGTTATTAGCTGATCAAGCAACCAATCAGATTGCTATGGGTATGCCAAGTGAGGATGTCTTGGTGGGTCCGGTCAATAATAAGAACCAATTCGACCGAGTTAGTGGCTTTATCTCACGTGTGCCATCACATGCCAAAGTGGTGGCAGGGGGAGCGCCCACTAATTTAGCTGGCTACTTCATCGCACCTACCGTTATTGCCGATCTAAAGCAGAGCGATGAATTGATTCAATCTGAAATCTTTGGGCCAGTAATTACCATTCAGAAGTTTGCCGATGAAGCCGAAGCGGTGGCGATGGCCAATGGCGTGGATTACGGCCTGGCATCTTCGGTCTGGACCAAAGACCACGGGCGAGCAATGCGGATGGCTAAGGCCTTTGACTTTGGATGTGTGTGGATTAATACTCACATCCCACTGGTGGCCGAGATGCCACATGGTGGTTTCAAGCGCAGTGGATATGGCAAGGATCTCTCCAGCTATGGCTTTGAGGATTACACCCGCATCAAGCATGTGATGAGCAATCTCAACGGCTAGATATCTGGGCCTTAAATTGGTTGAGAAAATCACCAAAAATTAACCGATTTATATTTGGCCTAGGGGTCAAAGAGTTACATAATTGGCCCTGCTCAACCGTCCCTTATTCCGGCAAGTCAAAAAGGAGCCACAACCATGGCTAAAAAACCGCTCTCTCCAGAAGCACGTTCCATTATCAACTCTAAAGTCTCACGTCGCGCTGTCTTAGCTGGCGCTGGCGCAGTAGCTGGTGCAAGTGCGCTCGCTGCATGTGGTTCAGGTGGCGGTTCTTCTAAAAATGCTATTCGTTGGGGCAACTGGCCGCTCTACCTTGATGTTGATGACTCAGGTAAGAACTATCCAACGCTGCAGGCCTTTACAAAAAAGACAAAGATTGATGTTAAGTATTTTGAAGATTACAACGATAATGATGAGTTCTTTGGAAAAGTTCAGGCACAATTAAAATTGAAGAAAGATATTGGCTATGACCTAGTCTGCCCAACAGATTGGATGGCAGGGCGCTGGATTCGTCTGGGCTATGCGCAAAAGTTTGATGCCGCAAATATTCCCAACAAGTCCAATATCGTCGACACGCTCGCAACGCCTTCTTTTGATCCAAACCGCGATTACTCACTGACATGGCAAGGCATCATGGCTGGTTTCGGCTGGAACACCACCAAGAATGCAAAGGGCATTCGCACCCTCGATGATCTCTTCTCACCAGCTAATAAGGGCAAGATTGTTGTTCTCTCTGAAATGCGCGACACCATCGGAATTATCTTGATGGCACAAGGCGTCAACTTACAGACAGTGACCGAAGCTCAATTTATGAATGGCGTTGACTTCCTAGCTAAGAAAATTGCCGATGGTTGGATTCGCGGAGTGAAGGGCAATGAATACGCCGAAGATCTCACATCAGGAGATGCAACTGCTGTTATTGGATGGTCTGGCGATATGTTTATCTTGAAGTCAGAAAATGAAGGAAAGTTTGACTTTGCCATCCCAGAGTCAGGCGGAACTATCTCTGGCGATAATATGATGATTCCATCAACTGCGACCCCTAAAGCTAAGGCGAACGCGGAAAAACTCATTAATTACTATTACGAGCCAGCAGTTGCCGCAGAAGTTGCTGCCTATGTGAATTACTTCTGTCCAGTAAAGGGTGCGCAAGCTGAGATGGAGAAGATCAATCCAAATCTTGCTGCAAGTGAGTTCATCTTCCCAAGTGCTAAGACAATGGCCAACCTCTCTGTCTTTCGTGCTTTAACTCCTACTGAAGAGACAACATGGACTGAAGCATTCCAGAAGGCTGCCGGCAACTAAGTGTCAGATATTGCAAGTTCTGCGCGAGGAGATCTAGGGCTCTCGCGCCTGACAAAGAGTTATGGTGACTTCACAGCCGTTAATGATTTGTCACTGACCATTGCCGAAGGTTCATTTTTTGCACTCCTTGGTCCTTCCGGATGTGGAAAGACAACGACGCTTCGCATGATTGCGGGCCTTGAGGAACCTACGCAAGGAACTATCTCTTTGGGCACTACCGACATCACATATACCAAGCCGTATCAACGCCCAATTAATACCGTCTTTCAGAACTACGCTCTTTTTCCGCACCTGACTATCTTTGAAAACATTGCATTCGGCCTGCGCCGTCGCGGTATTAAAGATGTTGATGATGCGGTCAATAAGGCGTTAGACCTGGTGGAACTTCCACATTTGGCCCAACGTAAGCCAACGCAACTCTCTGGTGGACAACAACAGCGCATCGCACTAGCTCGCGCCATTGTGAATCGTCCGGCGCTACTACTCCTTGATGAACCACTAGGCGCACTTGATCTAAAGCTGCGCCGTCAGATGCAGATTGAACTTAAGTGGATTCAGAAGGAAGTGGGAATTACCTTTGTCCACGTTACCCACGATCAGGAAGAAGCTATGACCATGGCTGACACCATCGCGGTGATGAACGAGGGCGAGATTGAGCAGATGGGATCTCCGGCTTCCCTCTATGACAATCCCAAGACCGCATTTGTGGCTAACTTTCTTGGCCAGTCAAACCTAATTAAGGGAAGTATCACTGGCTCCGATGGAGCTAATCAAATTGTTGATCTCTTTGGTCAGAAGATTTCACTGCAGAAAGATCGCTCACACGCAGTTGATAACTCAATCTTGGCAGGAATCAGACCAGAGAAGTTTCGTATCTCTCGGCTAGAGACTTCAACTTCAGGAAATATTCTTACCGGTGGCAAGATTGAAGATGTTTCCTATATTGGCGTTTCTACTCAGTATCAAGTGCTGATGCCGTGGGGACAAGAGCTGATGGTCTTTGAGCAAAACGATGATGGCGTTGCGCCATTTAGCGTGGGTGAGAGTGTGAATATCTCATGGGAGCCAGTCTTTACCTTTGCCCTTCGCGGCGATGATGATGCTGAAGCTGGTACCGAAGTAAATCCTGATGAGGATTTAGAGGAAGAATGAAAAAGCTCAGCACCCCGTATCTCCTTTTAATTCCGGGGATGGGGTTCCTCTTCATCTTCTTCTTACTTCCCTTATTTAACCTTGCTCAAACATCTACTCAGACTCCTGTCGGTGGGGGAGATACAGGTCAGTACGAACAGACTTGGCGCTTTGCTAATTACTTCGATGCCTTTGTGGAAAATAGAGAGCAATTTGGTCGCTCCTTTCTCTATGCCCTGATTGCTACCGTGCTTGCGTTAGCAATTGCTTACCCACTTGCCTACACCATTGCATTTAAGGGTGGAAGATTTAAGAATGTGATGCTGGTACTTGTTATCGCGCCGTTCTTTACCTCCTTCCTACTTCGCACCATTGCTTGGAAACAAATTCTTGGTGAAGAAGGTTTTGTGGTTCCCACACTTCGCTCGTTGCACATCATTTCTGAGAGCACGACCCTGACCTCTAGTGCCTTTGCGGTGGTGATGGGTATGACATATAACTTCTTGCCCTTTATGACTCTGCCGCTCTATGCATCCATTGATCGCATCGACCCGCGCACACTTGAAGCATCAGGTGATCTCTATGCCAATGGCTTTACTACTTTCCGCCGAGTTACTCTGCCACTTTCCATGCCAGGAGTTGTTGCCGGAACGCTTTTGACATTTATTCCGGCGGCAGGTGATTATGTGAATGCGGCAATTCTGGGTAGTCCGCAGACAAAGATGCTGGGAAATGTGATTGAGTCCAGATACTTTAAAATTGTTGATTACCCAACCGCATCAGCTCTCTCATTTACGCTGATGATCTCTATCTTGATCCTGGTTACCGTCTACGTGCGCAAAGCTGGAACCGAGGAGTTGGTATGAACACCCTCTCTCGCTGGTTTGGCCGTAACTTACTTCGCATCTATGCCGTAGTTGCCTTTACCTACCTATTTATTCCAGTTGCCTACACCTTTGCATTTTCATTTAATGACTCTGCAAAAAGCAATCTCATCTGGAAGGGCTTCACGTGGGCTAATTGGCAGAACCCATGTGGCGCACCTGAAGTATGTACTGCGCTAGGAAATTCAATCAAGATTGGATTACTTGCCACTACCTTTTCCACAATCCTAGGAACAATGATTGCCTTTGCTATTGGTCGTCATAAATTTAAGGGACGATCAACTACAAACTTACTTATCTTCTTGCCGATGGCCACACCCGAGATTGTGCTTGGAGCATCTCTGCTCTCACTTTTCCTCGTATTTCATATTAATCCAGGCTTCTGGCCGACTGTTATTGCCCATGTTCTTTTCTGCGTTTCATTTGTTGTAGTAACCGTCAAAGCTCGTATTGCCAGTTTGGATCCTCGACTAGAACAAGCGGCGATGGATCTCTATGCAAATGAACGCGAGACTTTCCGTAGAGTGACTCTGCCATTGGTAGCTCCAGGAATCGCAGCGGCTGCGCTATTGGCCTTCAGTCTTTCATTTGACGACTTCATCATTACCAACTTCAACTCCGGCACCATGACAACTTTCCCCAAGTTCATCTACACATCTGCCGCCCGCGGAATTCCGGCACAGGCCAATGTCATTGGTTCGGCCATGTTCTTCCTCGCACTTGCCATTGTGATTGTTGGGCAATTGGTTACACGTAAACGCAAAGTTTCATGACCCGCGAACTTGTCATCCTGGGTTCAACGGGCTCTATTGGCGTTCAGGCGCTGGAGATAGTTGAGGCTAACCCAGCGCTCTTTACCGTTGTTGCTATTACTTCAGCTGGAACTCATCCGCAGTTAGTTATTGAACAGGCAAAGAAGTTTGCCGTGAAGCTAGTGGGTGTAACAAAGAACGCTGAGATTATTCGCCAAGGTCTACCTGGAGTGCAGGTAGTAGATGGCCCCCACGCATCAACTGAAATAGCGGCAATCACCTGCGATGTTGTGCTCAATGCAATTACTGGCTCTATCGGCTTAGCTCCGACACTTGCCGCGCTGAAAGCGGGCAATCGCGTGGCGCTAGCAAATAAGGAATCACTTGTTGCCGGTGGAGATTTAGTTATTGCACATGTAAAGGATGATCAGATACTCCCGGTTGATTCTGAGCACTCTGCTATCTGGCAAGCGTTGATGGGTGAGCAGAAATCTGAAATATCTAAGTTGGTTCTTACCGCAAGCGGTGGTCCATTTCGCGATCGCAGCGATTTATCTACCGTGACTTTGCAAGAAGCACTGGCCCATCCCACCTGGACGATGGGACCGGTTGTGACAATTAATTCAGCATCCCTTATGAATAAGGGGCTAGAGATTATTGAGGCGCATTATCTATTTGGTGTTGCTTACTCTCAGATAGAGGCAGTGATCCACCCGCAATCTGTGGTGCACTCCATGGTCGAATTCATCGATGGTTCTACTATCGCGCAAGCATCACCGCCAAATATGAAGGGGCCAATTTCATTGGCGCTCAATCATCCGCATCGCGTTGCTCATGCAACGAAGCCAATTGATTGGAGCACTTCTCACACCTGGAGTTTCACTCCGATTGATGAGAGTCGTTTTCCAGCGGTGGCACTTGCTCGCACCTGCGGTGAAATTGGGGGAGGACTCCCAGCAATCTTTAATGCTTCCAATGAGGTTGCGGTGCAAGCATTTATTGATGGGCAGATCTCATTTACCGACATTTTCAAGATTGTCAGCCAGAGCGTGGACCACCTGCGGGCAACTGCGGCTAAAACTCTGCGCGATTTGGAAGATGTCAGTGCGGCAGAAGATGATGCTCGCCAGATATCCAGTGAATTAGTGAAGAAGGTAGCTCATCGATGAAGGCACTTGGAATATTAGCTTTTGCAGTGGCGCTGCTGCTCTCTGTCATGGTGCATGAATTCGGGCATTACCTCACTGCTAAGAAATTCAATATGAAGGTCACTGAATTCTTTCTAGGTTTTGGTGCCAAGTTGTGGTCTTTTAGAAAAGGCGAGACCGAGTTTGGTGTGAAGGCCATTCCAGCCGGTGGCTATTGCCGCATCGAAGGAATGACACCTACCGATCGGATGCCAGCAGGTGAAGAATCACGAGCATTCTTTACCGCATCATCAGGCAAGAAGCTGATTGTGTTAGGTGCAGGCTCCTTCGCGCATTTCTTGATTGGCTTTCTGCTCATCTTCTCCATTTTCTTTGGGGTTGGTTACGCCGCACTTCTTTCAAATATTGCCCAAGTCACTCCTAACTCTGCCGCCGCCGAAGCAGGTTTTCGAGTTGGGGATAAAATCATTGAAGTAGATGGTCAGAAGGTTAAGGATTGGTATCTTGATTCGCGCAAGATTGCAGAGTCAGATGGCAAGCAGATGCGATTTACTATCGATCGCGCAGGTGAAATCCTTACTCTCACCGCCACACCGCAATATTTGCAAGATCAAAAGCGATATGTGCTGGGTGTTGTGACACAGGTTGGCAATAAACGCGAAAGCTTTTTCCCTGCGATAGCCGCCTCTGCTAAAGCCACAGCCGTACTGACTAAAGAATCAGTGAAATCTCTCATCGCTCTTCCTTCGAAGGTGCCACAACTTATTCGCCAAACATTTATGGGTGAAGAGCGCAATCCTGATGGGCTAGTTGGAATTGTTGGCGCAGCCCGAGTTTCTGGCGATGCGGTGAGCTCTCAGAAACTAAATAGCAATGAGCGGATATCGACCTTTTTTCTTATCGTTGCCAGCTTAAATATTTTCGTTGGTCTCTTTAATTTGCTGCCATTTCTGCCACTAGATGGTGGTCATATGGCGGTTGCTATTGCCGATGAAGTGCGCGCCCTCATTGCACGCATTCGAAAGAAGCCTCGTCCAGCGGGAATAGATGTCAATGTCATGACACCAATCACTATGGCTGTCTTTGGTGCCTTAGCCGTGCTGACGGTGATACTTCTTGTGGCAGATATCATCAA